>Ga0181594_10001238_pt1 | contig 23883 bp, 21 predicted proteins | sample 071ome_18_FD_145603 | JGI IMG/M metagenome (GOLD analysis project Ga0181594, IMG submission 145603) | Coastal salt marsh microbial communities from the Groves Creek Marsh, Skidaway Island, Georgia - 071413BT metaG (spades assembly) | ecosystem: Environmental > Aquatic > Marine > Intertidal zone... | reverse complement strand
AACGCGAATCTCAGAAGGCGATGGTGATCGGGAAACGGGGTGAGAACCTCAAGAAGGCTGGAACCGCAGTCCGTCGCCAGCTTCCCGACGGAGCGTTCGTCGAGTTGTTCGTCAAGGTCGAGAAGAACTGGCAGCGTCGACCCGATTCGGTCCACGAACTGGGGTATTGAACCGGTTGGGTGGCTCAGCGTCACTTGCGCCGCTGAGGCGCCATGGGACGCGAAGCGAGACGCGGTGGTGCGGCAGCGCGGCTGCGGTCGCGGCGGGTTGCACCGAGGAGGCGGGCGGCGATGAGGAGCGCGGTCGCGACCGCACCACTCCCGGCCACGACCCAGATGATCGGATTGTCGACATCGCTTCCGCCGAGGAGTGCGTGATACGAACCCGCCGCAACGGTGACGATCGACATCATGTGCACCGTGCGCCACATGGTCGGGTTGATCCATGGTCTGAGCAGGGACGTCACCTCGACCAGGCCGAGCGTGATCGCGGCAATGATGCCCCACGCTGCGGCCTCCGGGTTCCACGTGGATGCCCCGGGGATGAAGAGCTCGCGCAGCCCGAAGTCGACGAAGGAGTCGAGTGAGAGCGTGGCCATGTGCACGATCAGGAACAGCAGCGACAGGCCGCCCAAAAAGCGATGCAGGTCGAGCAACCACGGACCCGAACGACGCTTGACGACGCGCGTCGACAGCAAGAGACCGACGATGACTGCGGCGACTGCCGTCGACCAGGTCATCAGCCCTGCGGCGCGGGTGGCATACCACCACACCTGGTCACTCACCGTGCCGCCCGTGAGAGTCGGGGTTGCCGTCGTGGCACGTCGTGGCCAGGGTGCCGACGGTGTGTCGTTCGCCGTGTTCGGTGACGACGAAACCGGTGAGCGATGCGGTCTCGATCAGTCGGCGGGCTGCGGGCCAACCGACGACGATCGAGGCGGTGGCGAACACCTCTGCGGTCGCAGCGCTCGATGATGCGAGTGCAACGCTGGTGATCGTCGAGTCGGCGGATCGGCCGGTACGGGGATCGATGATGTGGTGGGCGGGCCCGGCAGCGGTCGACCATCGTCGTCGCAGCGTCGTGCTGAAGCAGAATCCGCCCTGTTGAAGGTGCGCCACCGGTTCGCTCGGGTCGATCTCGGTGAGGATCGGCCAGCCGTCGGCAAACGGGCAGTACCCACCAACGGCTGTGTCCCCGCCGATGGTGACTGCTGCGCCGGTGGCTCCACGTTCGAGAAGACGGTGCACCAGCAGGTCGGCGGCATGTCCCTTTGCGACGCCGCCGAAATCGAGCGTGACGCCCTTCGGCAGGTGCACGAGGCCGGTTGTGGTGTCGACATCGACTGCGTCTGCCCCTGGGACGGCGGCAGCGGGTCCGAGTGCGGTCGGGCCGGCGCTGAATGTCTGGCCGTAGCCGGCATTGACCAGTGCGTCGTGCACGGTCGGATCGAAGGCGCCTTCGGTGCGGTGCCAGGCATCGACACCGAGCGCCACGAGCGTTGCCGTGTCGGTCGAGACGATCACCGGCCGGCCTTCGGCGCGATTGATCGCAGCCAGTTCCGAAGCGTCGTCGAATCGTGTCCACCGAGCGTTCCAGTCGAGGAGTTGCGCGACTGCCTCATCCAAAAGAGGACGGGCTGCGACGTCGACGACGAGGTGGGCGCGGGTGCCCATCGACTCGCCCCACCATTCGGCCACCGAGTCAGCTGCCACGGATGTAGATGGTGGTTGTCGGCGTGATGGTGGTTGTCGGCGCGCCTGTGGTTGTCGGCGCGCTGGTGGTTGATGGCGCGGCGGTGGTCGTAGGTGGAGGAGCTGAGGTGCTGGTGGCCGCGGCCGCTGCGCTCGTCGTCGGGTTCAGCGCCAAGGTGGTGGTCGCGGCGACACGGAGTGGGCTCGCTGGACGAGGGACGACCATGGTCGTCGGAGCGGTGGTCTCGATCGGGAATGCAAAGGTGGCGGGTTCGAGTGCGAGTGTTGGCGTGGTCGCGGTGGCCCGGCCGTCGGCCGTGTCGAAGGGCGTCGCCGTCTCGGCGACAGTTGCTGCTCGGCGTTCATGGAGACCGACAGCAGTGGCGATCGCAACATAGGACGCAGCGCAGAACGCGCCGATCAAGCGGCGGGTGCGGTGGGCAGGGTGAGGGCGACGGCGAGGCATCGGCGACCAATCGAAGCGGGGTAGTCGACGGGCGGGACGCTACTCGCAGCAACCGACCCACATGGCCCGGTTTGCACAACCCTCACGAAACCCTCATATCTCCTTCGGCCCTTGTCCATGCTCGTCGCGGAGGTGCTGGAGCAGGCTCGTGGCGTCGTTGCGATCTTTGGTTCGGGTCATGGGTGGGAGGGCGTTGATCAGGTCCCAGCGGTAGGAGCGCGCTGTCGCAAGTCGCGGATCGAGCACTGCAACTACGCCTCGATCGGTGCTGGTCCGAATCAGCCGACCAGCACCCTGGGCGAGCATGGTTGCAGCCCGGGGAAGGTCGATCACCCGAAATGCGGCCGGACCAACTCGGTCGCGCCGGGCTTGCAGTACCGGATCGTTGGGGCGCGGGAATGGAAGCCGGTCGATGATGACGAGTCGGCAGGTACGGCCCGGGGCATCGACGCCTTGCCAAAATGACATCGTGGCGAACAGCGAGGTTTCGTCATCGCTGACGAACTCGTGGAGCAGGGCATGCTTCGACCGTTCGCCCTGCATCAGGATGGGCCACGGCAGGCGGGTCTCGAGTCGCTCGACGGCCTCGCGCATGGCCGAAAAGCTCGTGAACAGTGCCAAAGTGCCTCCGCCCGCTGCAGACATGAGCAACTCGATCTCGTCGTGCTGAGCGCCCCGGAACTCTCCCGACCGTGGATCGGGCAGATGTGTGGGGCAGTACAGAAGTGCGTTGGCTGCATAGTCGAACGGGCTTCCCACATCCACGGACACGGCTGACTCGGGCAGGCCGAGTTGCGATGTTGCGTTGGCGGGCAGGGTTGCCGAGGTGAGGATTCCGGACCGCTTGTCCCACAGGTTCTCGCGCAACAGCTCGGCGATCGAGATCGGGGTCGAACGCAGACTCGGATTCGACGATGGCCCGTCCACCCACATGACCTCGGTGTCGGTCGGCCATCGGACGGCATCGATGTCGTCCACGAGGCCGGTTGCGACCTGCCGAGCCCGGATCGCCTTCGTGCGGGTGTCGGCCGGGGCATCGTCGGGAACGGCCCGAAGCGCATGCAGCAGTCGTTCGGTAGCACCTCGAATGTCATCGAGCGCTCGGCCGAGTACATCATCGGGTCCGTCGGAGAGTCGGTCGCCGATGCGCCCCTCGAGCGCAACGTGCAGTGCCACAGCGGCAGCTTCGGCCGCTTCGGGTGCATCGCGTTCGACCAGAACAGACTGAGCATTGCGTGCAGCTGCATGTACTCGGGCCGGGCTGATCTGGCGGCCAGCAGCCTCGGCCACAATGTCTTCGAGTTGGTGTGCCTCGTCGATGATCACGACGTCATGCTCGGGCAGGATCGTGTCGACCGTGATCGCCAAGGCGTACAGGTGGAGGTTCACCACCAAGACGTCGGCACCGGCGGCCTTGTGCCGGGCTTTCTCCGCCAGGCATTCGTCGCCCTGCGGGCACCGACCTGCACCGGGACATTCGTCGCGCCCGACCGAGACCTGACGCCAGTCGCGGTCGCTGATCCAGTCGAGTTCGGCCCGATCGCCGACCTCGGTCTGGGTAGCGAAGGTTCGGAGTTTCACGAGCGTCTCGCCGTCGACGGTTCCTGACGTCCCGTCATCGGTTTCGTCATCGAGATCGAGGTCGAGGTGATCGTCGGCTTCGATCTCGTCGAGACGTTGGAGACACAGGTAGTTGGATCGTCCCTTGAGGACTGCGAAGGTGAACGACGCATCGAGTTGCTCGGCGAGGAACGGAAGGTCCTTGTTGGCGAGTTGGTCCTGGAGAGCCTTGGTCGCAGTGGCGATGATCGTTGGTCGGTCCGAGAGAACAGCCGGCACGAGGTAGGCCAGCGACTTTCCTGTTCCCGTACCGGCCTGCACGATCGCATGACCGTCAGACTCGATGGCCTGAGCGACATAGCGCGCCATGTCGGTCTGGCCATGGCGGCGCTCACCGCCCCCTGGCAGGGCGGCGGTGACGGCTTCGAGAGAGGAGGTGGTGAGCTCGGTGAATGACACGACGACGCGGCACCCTACGCTCCCCGAGCCGGGATAGGTTGCCCCCGTGAAGATCGCCGACCTCGACCCACGAGGGATCCCGAGACATGTTGCGTGCGTCATGGACGGCAATGGTCGGTGGGCCCAGACGAGAGGTCTCCCTCGAACGGAGGGGCACCGGGCTGGAGAGCACTCGCTTTTCGAGGTGGTCGAGGCAAGCGACGACATGGGCATCGAGTGGTTGACCGTCTTCGCGTTCAGCACCGAGAACTGGAAGCGTCCACAGGACGAGGTGTCGTTTCTCATCAATTTCAATGAGGAGATCCTCATCCGTCGGCGCGAGGAACTTCACGAGAAAAACGTGCGAGTCCGTTTCGTGGGCCGCCGCGATTGGCGGGTGCCGAAACGGCTGATCCGGCGCATGGACGAGACCCTCGAGTTGACGCAGGACAACACCGGTCTGACGTTCACCATCGCCTTCAACTACGGCGGGCGGGCCGAGATCGTCGATGCGGTTCGCCAGATCGTGGCCGACGGTACGCCTGCCGACAAGATCACCGAAAAGACGATTGCTCGCCGGCTGTACGACCCCGAAACCCCCGATCCCGACCTCGTCATTCGCACGTCGGGAGAGCATCGCATCTCGAACTTTCTGCTGTGGGAGCTCGCCTACAGCGAATTGCTGTTCACCGACACCCCATGGCCCGAATTCGGCCGACAGTCCTTCATCGACGCGATCCACGAGTTTCAGACGCGCGACCGGCGGTTCGGCGGGGTCGCGTCTCCGGGCTGATGGCGCTGTACCGAGACCACGCAGTTGTCTTGCGGACGTGGAAGCTCGGTGAGGCTGATCGGATCGTGAGCCTGCACACCCACGACCATGGCAAGGTGCGCGGGGTTGCCAAGGGAGTGCGCCGCACGAAATCGAAGTTTGGGGCGCGGCTCGAACCCCTCAGCCATGTCGCAGTGCAGCTGTACCGCGGTCGTGGCGATCTCGACACCATCACGCAGGTCGAGACGGTCGATCGGTTTGCCAACCTTCGCACCTCACCTGACCGCTTCGCGCGGGGTCAAGCAATGCTCGAGGCCGTCGATCAGGTGGCTCAGGATCGCGAGCCCGACAGCGAACTGCATGTCATGCTGGTGCGGGCGTTGCGCACGCTCGATCAGAACGACTCTCCGCTGGTCATTGCAGCGTTCTTCCTGAAGCTGCTGGCCCATGAAGGGCTGATGCCCCAGCTCGATGCATGCGTAGCGTGTGGGGCCGAAGAACACCTCGAAGCGTTCGATTTCGATGATGGCGGTGTGCTGTGTCGGTCGTGTCGACGGGGCCGGCCGGTCTCCGGCGAGGCGCTGGGCCTGATGGGGCGAATTCTCGGTGGTGGACTGGGTGGTGTTCTGGCCGAACCGGTCGGTCCCGCTACCGGCGAGGTCGACCTGTTGGCGACCGCCCTGATGGAACATCATCTCGAGCGTCGATTGCGCTCGGTGGCGGTCCTCGATCAGACACAGCGCTGATCGATAGGCGGCGATGATCAGCGACTGATCGGCACCCAGCGACTGTCGGTCTCGGACCACATCATCCATTCCTCGAGTTCAGGGTCCCATTGGATGTAGGTGTCACGGGCGTCATCCCACATCGGCGTATCGACTCCGAGTCTCGGCGCTGGCACCGGAGGGTGAGGCGGCATGGTTGGTGCGGTGTCCTGCGCCTCGGGCTGCGCAGGAGGTTCGGGCTCGTGGGCATCCTCGTGCACGGCAGCGGGCTCTTCGAGCGGCGCTTCGCCGGATGTTGTCGCAGGACTGGCATCGAAGGATGATTCGTCCGAAGGAGGTGGCGGCTGGTGGGCCGCCAGCGACCCGGTCGGAGGTGGTGGTGCACCAGGGTTGGGGGGCGGAAACACGGGCGGTGCACCGGGGTTGGGAGGGGTCGACTGGGGTGGACTCATTGAACCAACAGGAGGTCCGCTGGGCGGGGGTGGCTGCGATGTACTGGTCGGAGCGCCAACGACGAACACCGGGGACTGGGTCGCTCCCCCCAACGTATTGACGTTGCGAACCCCGACGGGGCGCCCGACGTGGTCGGCTCGTACCACGAGTGTTTTGGCTGCCATGTCTCCGATGCGTCTCGACCCATCGCTCGAGAGCATTGCGATCGTGCCGACGAGTGGGCCGGTGACGTAGCCGAACCCGTCGACGATCCACAGCAGGCCCCTGATCAGGTTTGGTCCGGCGCCGGCGAGTTCGAAGGTTTCGTTGTCGACGACCCGCAGGCCGAGGAGGCGTTTGCCTGGGCTCCACCCGGTGAAGGCGGGAATGACCATCGTCAGAAGCACCGAGGCGCCGACCCAGACCACCAGCAGGAGCCCGACGTCGGCGGCGGTCCCGAGGTACACGGTCGATCCCGACAGGATGCACACGTCATCGCTGAACTCGTTGATGACGTCGCACTGCAGTTCGGCAGTGAGCGGACTGTCGAACTCGGTGGTCGTGAAGGTGGCCAAGATCGTGGCGAGGAGAAACAGTCCGCCGATCGTTGCGTCGATGAACCAGGCACCGATACGTCGTCCGGCAACCTTCGTCGGGTCGGTGCCGGCGAGCATCGGGACGACGGGTGCTGGAGGCCCGGATGGTGGGGGTGGAGTCGCCGCTGTCACGAACCCAATAGTGGCGCATGGCGACGAGGCGCGCCGGTAGCCTCCATCGCCATGAGCGCCGCCTCTCCTGATCCCGAACTGTTCGACAAGATCGTCAACCTCTCCAAGCGGCGAGGTTTCGTGTTCCAGTCGGCGGAGATCTACGGAGGCTTTCGCTCCACCTACGACTACGGACCGTTGGGTGTGTTGCTCCTCCGCAACGTAAAGGATGCGTGGTGGCGGTCGATGGTGCAGGAACGCCACGACGTGGTCGGGCTCGATGCCTCGATCCTGTCGCCACCTCAGGTGTGGCAGGCCTCCGGTCATCTTGCGAACTTTTCGGATCCACTCGTCGACTGCACGAACTGCCGGGCTCGACATCGGCTCGACAAGCTCGACGACCCCGATGTGTGTCCGTCGTGTGACACCCGGGGTTCGTTCACCGAAGCACGCGAGTTCAACCTGATGTTCAAAACCCATGCCGGTCCGGTCACCGAGACCGCCGCCGAGGTCTACCTTCGGCCCGAGACAGCGCAGGGCATGTTCATCAACTTCGCAAATGTGCTCAACACCAGCCGAAAAAAACCGCCGTTCGGCATCGCACAGATCGGCAAGTCGTTCCGAAACGAGATCACTCCCGGCAACTTCGTGTTCCGCACCCGTGAGTTCGAGCAGATGGAGATGGAGTTCTTCGTGCCGCCGGCCGACAGCCAGCAGTGGTACGAGTACTGGTGTCAGGCCCGGATGGACTGGTACCTCGACCTGGGGATGAACCCCGACAAGCTCACGCTTCGTGCCCACGACGACGACGAACTCAGCCACTACAGCTCGGGGACAAGCGATGTCGAGTACCTGTTCCCGTGGGGTTGGGACGAACTCGAAGGCATTGCGAACCGAGGTGATTTCGACCTCACTCAGCATGCGAATGCGTCGGGGGAGAAGCTCGATTTCTTCGATCAGGCGACCAACGAGCGCTACGTCCCGCATGTGATCGAGCCTGCTGCCGGCGCGACCCGTACGGCGATGGCGTTTCTGATGGACGCCTACGACGAAGAAATCGTGAACGACGACACCCGAACCGTGCTGCGTCTCCACCACAGACTCGCGCCCTACAAGGTTGCGGTACTTCCCCTGTCGAAGAAGGACACGCTCACACCCACGGCGCTGGAGGTCTTCGACGCCATCAAGGGTCGCTGGATGACCGACTACGACGAGACCCAGTCGATCGGCAAGCGTTACGCCCGCCAAGACGAGGTTGGCACGCCCTATTGCGTGACCGTCGACTTCGACACACTCGAGGACCGAGCGGTGACCGTTCGTGAACGCGATTCACGGGAGCAGGACCGCGTCGCACTCGATCAACTCGAGCGCTACCTCGCCGAGCGCCTCACCTGACAGCAGGGGTTCATCTACGGATGCCTCTCCTGGTAGGGTGCACAGCCGTTGGCTAAAGGAACTCGCCGTTCGCGCCGATGCGTGGCGGGGTGGGTCTGGTCGCCCGATGGAAGTTCATCAAGGGAGTACAGGTCAAAGATGCGTGCAAGAGGGTTCTTCGTCGTGTTGGCAGTGCTTGCTGCCACGTTCGGAGTCAGCGGGGCAGCGGGAGCCGGTGCCGGAAACGGCGATGCGAGCGACAACCGCAACAACGCCGCCGTATTCGACTACTGGACGGCAGACCGGATCGCATCGGCGATTCCGCGAGACCTCGTGATCGCCGAGAACGGACTCGGGTACCTCAAGGGAGCGAACGGCGAACTCACCCCATACGGCCACAACATCAGTGCGCCGTTCACCCGAGTAACGGACACCGCGATCGAAGGGGCCCGATACACACCTCAGGGGAAGGACGCCGGACCGCTGGCGGCGATTTTCACGGATATGTCGCCTGCCGAGGGGACAACGATCGGAGCCAGTTCGTCGTTCACCGTCGACATCACCAATGCGAATGCGCGCGGGGTCAACATGTTCGTCGGTCGCGTCGGCTCGGCCAAGACGAAGTTCTCCATGACCTTCGTCGGCGGCAATACATGGCAGAGCAATGTGCAAGGCTTCAGCAACGGCGACTGGGAGTGGTACGTCGAAGTCCGTGAACCTCGTGGCGTGCGGACGTACTCCAGTACCGTGGGCTTCGCTGTCGACACCGGTGGCGGTGGTGGTGGCGGCGACTGCAGTGGCACTGAACTGGTCACCAACTCACGGTGGACCTGTGGTGGCGCGGTGCAGACCGCTGCGGGCCGGATCCTGTTCACGATGGGCGGCAGCAACTACGTGTGCTCGGGCACGGTGGCGACAGACGGTACGTCAGGACGATCGATCATCATCACGGCCGCACACTGCATCTACGACGAGGTGGCGGATGCGTTCGCCTCGAACGCGATCTTCATTCCGAGTCAGGACGACGGTGGTAGCGACGGCACTGATTCGGATTGCTCGAATGACCCGATCGGGTGTTGGGCAGTCGACCACGGCATCGTCGACAAGGAATGGGCTGATCGGACATGGTCGGACAACATTCCCTGGGACTACGGCTACTACGTGGTGTCGGACACGGGCGCGCACTCGGGAACTGCCTCATCGTCAGCGCTCGACGTTGCCGCAGGATCGTTGCCCGTCGACTTTTCGGCCCCCGCCCTTGGTTCCAACGCAACTGCGCTCGGCTACTCCTACAGCAACGACCCGAACTTCATGTATTGCCAGGAGGGACTCGGAGAGTACGGAGTGAGTCTCTTCCTCGGTTCGTGTGGCCTTTCGGGCGGAGCGTCCGGTGGACCTTGGCTGCAGCCGGTCGATGGTGGGAACGGCGTGATCATCTCGGTCAACAGTTGGGGTTGGGGCAGCCAGCCGGGCATGGGCGCTCCGAGGTTGTACAACAACAGCGCTGCATTGCTGTTCGCTGTGGCGAAGAGTTCTGATCTTGCAACGGCCGACCGCGGGTTTGTGATCGACGCCAACAGTCCTCCGTCGACCACGTCGACAACGTCGTCTTCCACGACGTCCTCGACGACGTCCTCGACGACGTCCTCGACGACGTCCTCGACGACGTCCTCGACGACGTCCTCGACGACCACCACGGCGCCGCCTGCCGACATGACACTGTCGGTCACCGCCTACAAGAGCAAGGGCGTCAAGTTCGGCCAGCTCAGCTGGACCGGTTCGACTACAGCGGTCGATATTTACCGTGACGGTTCCCCGATTGCGCTGGACGAAGCCAACACCGGTTCGTATCTCGACGAGACCGGCCAAAAGGGTGGGGGCGCCACCTCGTGGCAGGTTTGCGAAACCGGCGGCACCAGCACCTGTAGTCCGGTCGTCACGCACACGTGGTGAGACGGTTGATCGCTGACGGCGCCTGAATCCGAACAAGGGCGGACTGCTAACTTGCCCATCGATGGGCATCCACGACGAGGACATCGCACGGGTTCGTAGCAGCGCCGACCTCGTTGCCATCATCGGTGAACACACCGAGATCAAGCGTTCGGGCCGCAACTTCATGGCCAGGTGTCCGCTCCATGGGGAACGGACACCGTCGCTGTCGGTGAGTCCCGAAAAGGGCGTCTACTACTGCTTCGGCTGCCAGCGCAGCGGTGACGCCATCACCTTCGTGCAAGAGATCGATGGACTCGATTTCGTTGGCGCAGTCGAGTCGCTGGCAAGCCGGTACGGCATCCAGTTGCGGTACACGTCGGCGGGGGAGGGGCAGCGACGGGGACGCAAGAAGTCGCTGCAGGAAGCTGTCGGCAAAGCGGTCGACTTCTACCACGAACGTCTCTTGAGTGGCAGCGAGTCGGCCGAAGCGAGAAGTTACCTCCGTAGTCGAGGCTACGACGGCGACCTCGTTCGGACGTACAAGATCGGTTGGGCCCCCGACGACTGGGATCAACTGGCCCGGCACCTCCGCCTGAGTGCAGAGGACTTGCGCGATTCGGGACTCGGCTTCGTGAACAAGGCGGGTCGCCAGCAGGACGCGTTCCGGGGCCGCGTCATGTTTCCGATCCACGACGAGCGCGGCGATGCCGTCGGGTTCGGTGGCCGCATCCTGCCCGGGCACGAGGGATCCAAGTACAAGAACACCACCACCGAGGCGGAGGTGTACGACAAGAGCAGAGTGCTCTACGGGTTGCACACCCATCGTGATGGCATCGTGAAGGCGGGCGAGGCGATCATCTGCGAGGGCTATACCGACGTCATCGGGTTCGCCACTGCCGGCATCCCTCGTGCCGTGGCCACCTGCGGCACGGCGCTCACCGAAGAGCACGTGAAGCTCCTCAAACGTTTCTCGGCCGACCGGCTGGTGCTGTCGTTCGATGCCGATGCGGCCGGCCTCGCTGCTGCCGAACGTGTCTATGCGTGGGAAAAGGAGTACGAACTCGACATTCGGGTTGCTGCACTTCCGCCCGGGGTCGACCCCGACGATCTCGCTCGCAAGGACCCGGGAGGGTTGCAGCGTGCGGTTGACGAGGCGGTGCCGTTTCTCAAGTTCCGTCTCGAGCGAGTGCTCGAGGCAGGCGACATGTCGACCGCAGAGGGAAAGGCGCGGACCGCAGAGCATGGCCTCGATGTGGTGCGTGAACACCCCGACCCGCTGGTTCGTGACCAGTACGTGATCGAGATCGCCGATCGCACCCGGATCGATCTGGCCCGACTTCGCGAGTTGCTGGCCAGCCCTGCACGCCCGCGGCCCGCCACCACGCAGTACGGGTCGCCGCCGATCGATGCGTACGACGACGTCGAGTCTGAAGATCATCGACCGCCTGAACGGATGCGACTCACCCCTGAAGACGAAGCGATTCGGTTGATGATCCATCGCCCCGACGAGGTCGCCGATCGACTTGCGCCGGTGCTCTTCGGCGATCCGACGCGCCGCGAAGCGTTCGAGGCACTCCAGTTCGACGGTGTGTTGGCGGCCGCTGACCGCGTCGGTGAGCGGGCAGCTTCGCTGCTTCGCCGCTTGGCCGTCGAGTCCTCCGATGCAGAAACTGACGACGTGGTGGCAGGTGTCGTTCGCCTCTCAGCCGATCGAGTTGTGCGCGACCTCCAGCATCGAGCCCGTCGCGCCGAATCCGTCGCAGACCGCCAGGGCTTCGCAACCGCAATCGCATGGGTCAAGACCCAGACCGAAGGACTCGCTGAGCGCAACACGCGAGAAGCGGCGGTCGCTCAGTTGCTACCGTGGCTCATCCAGAATGCCGAAGGGAGGAACGGATGACCGACGTCGCTCCAGCCGTTCCTTTGCCTGCAGAGGCGGCGGTGAAGTTCCAGTCTCTCCTCGACTCGGCTCGCGCGTCGGGACATCTCAGTCTCGATGCCCTCGTCCACGCACTGAACGATGTCGAGTTCGATCCGGAACTCATCGATGGGCTTCGCCAGGCGTGCACCGCGGCAGGAATCGAACTCGACGAGGAACTCGATTCGCCGGTGCCGGCCGAGATCACGGTGCCGCTTCGCCCCGACGGCGCTATCACCGACCCGGAGGAAGACCAGGCCCCGATCGACACCGAGCGTGTCGCTCGTGCCGCAGCCTTCGCCGCATCGATCGGCGACGATGTCGAAGAACCGGCGCGACGCCGCCAGCGAACACGGCCCCGAGGCGCCGACGGTGGGAGCAGCGACGACCCGGTTCGCATGTACCTCAAAGAGATCGGCCAGGTCCCTCTGCTCGACGCCCGACAGGAAGTTCGCGTTGCAGCACGGATCAAGCGCGGTCTCGAAGCAGCCGAATGCCTCGAAGTGTTCGAACACTCGGGTCAGCTCGACTCGATCGAACCGGGCGATCTCGCCCGCTATCACCGACTGCTGCGCGACGGGGACCGAGCCACCGACGAACTGATCCGTGCCAACCTCCGCTTGGTCGTCTCGATCGCCAAGCGTTACGTCGGGCGCGGCATGGTGCTGCTCGACCTGGTGCAAGAGGGCAACCTGGGTCTGATGCGTGCGGTCGAGAAGTTCGACCACACCAAGGGATTCAAGTTCTCGACCTATGCCACCTGGTGGATCCGCCAGGCGATCACCCGCGCCATCGCCGACCAGTCCCGGACGATTCGCATCCCGGTGCACATGGTCGAAGCGATGAACCGCATCAAACGGGTGCAGCGCCAGATGCATCAGGAACTGAAACGGGAGCCGTCCATCGACGAGTTGGCGGCTGAGGTCGACGAGCCCGTGGAAAAGGTTCGGGAGATTCTTCGTATCGGTCTCGATCCGTTGTCGCTCGACTCGCCGGTTGGCGACGAAGACGACTCGAATCTGGCCGACTTCATCGAGGATCAGAACGCTGCTGCCCCGATCGACGTTGCCGCCCGCCACATGTTGTCGGCTGCACTTGGTGATGTACTCGTCGAGTTGAGTGAACGAGAACAGGAAGTCGTCCGTCTCCGATTCGGGCTCGACGACGGTCGGCCCCGCACGCTCGAAGAGGTCGGGAAACAGTTTGGTGTGACCCGCGAACGCATCCGCCAGATCGAGGCGAAGACGCTCGCCAAGCTCCGTCACCCGCATCGATCCGACCGGCTCCGCGACTATCTCGAAGGCGCCTGACGCTGCCCAGCTACGAAGCGTGTGTGGCCATTGGCAGTGCGTGGGTGGCCCGTCAGGATTCGCCAAATCTTGGGCCGATGGAGGCCCGCATGCTGGTACCCTCCACAACCGACCTTCCGGGGTAGCTCAGCTGGCAGAGCGTCGGACTGTTAATCCGCAGGTCGTGGGTTCGATCCCCACCCCCGGAGCTGAAAAGCGGCCCGCACTCAGGTGCGGGTCGCTGCGCGTATGGGCTTCGGCCCGTGCCCAGTAGGGTCCCGTCGGGCCCGTAGCTCAATGGTCAGAGCAGGCGACTCATAATCGCTCGGTCGTGGGTTCGATTCCCACCGGGCCCACCAGTCATTGCAACCCTCCTCGCCTTTTGGAGAGGGCCTCGTTAGCGTGAGCGGCCTGTGGGCCGTTTGGCGCCGAGCACGAAGGGACAGGCATGAACACGTTCTGGGGCGTGGTACTCGCCGCCATCGGGCTGCTGTTCATCCGCTGGGGCCGGACGAAGTCGGACTTCGTCGTCTACCGACTGCTGGTGGCGCGGTCGCAGCTGTTGTGGCGCGACCGAGTCCACGAGTTCTACCAGGTCAGTGGTGCGGCCATGATCGTGTTCGGATTGCTCTTTGCCGTGTTCGGCTGACCGCAGTGAATCCGTCAGGCGCAGCGAGACCGTACAGTTGCCGTAGTGCGGGTTGATGGCTGAGCACCGCCGAGGAGGAAACATGAACGAGGGTGACGTCGTCGACGACTTCGAGTTGCTCGACCAGCACGGCGCTTCCGTGCGACTCAGCGATCTGGTCGCGTCGGGCCCAGTCGTTCTGTTCTTCTATCCGAAGGCTATGACGCCTGGTTGAACGATGGAGAGCTGTCACTTCCGTGACCTTGCATCGGAGTTCGCCGAACTCGATGCGGCACGGGTGGGGATCAGCGCTGATCCGGTGGATCGGCAGAAACAGTTCGACGACAAGAACGAGCTCGGTTTCCCGTTGCTCAGCGACCCTGACCGCAGCGTCCACAAGTTGTTCGGCACGAAGCGCATGGGCCCATTGGCGGCCAAGCGGGCGACGTTCGTTATTGGGCGAGATCGCACACTCGTGAAGGCGATCCGGAGTGAGACCAACATGCTGACCCATGCTGACGAGGCGCTGGAGGCCCTGCGGACTCTGGCTGTTTGATCAGCTCAGCGTGTCGTCGAGCCACACAGGTGCTCGATCGAGAAGGAACTCGGCGACCTGTTGGCAACGGTCGAGTTCTTCGCAGAGCACTTCGCGGCCGAGCAAGATGCGACCCAGGCTTGCGTTGACCCGCGCCACCATGGCGACCGCACGTTCGGGTGCGTCGGTGACGGCAGCGAAGCTGTCGACCGCAGAAACCTCGAGCGGCAGTTCGGTGCTGCCAATGCCGGCCAGTTCGGTTGCCAGGACGAGCAGGTCGGGTCCGGCGGGAAGGGGCGGCAGAGCGAACGAAATCGTCACCGGGATCGCGATCGTCTCGTCCGGTTCGCCGTCTTCGCCGACCCGGATGACTTCGTCTTCGAAGGCGATGAGTGTGCGTGGATCGACCTCGAGCGCCATGTGCATGTCGAGGGGTCCGTCGCAGGCACGGTCCGGGTGGAGGTCGATCTCCCACGTCTGCCGGTTGGTGTAGGTCTCGATGAAATGCCGCTCATCATGGACGTGGAAGCCGTGTTCGGCGACATGGTCCTTGAGGTCGGCGACGAAACCCTGAAGGTCGATCACTGCCATCGCCCTCAGCCTGCCACGATTCTCGCCAGTTGCCTCCCCGCAGCATCGCTGATGTGGTCTACTGCCGCCGTGACCGACGACGACCTCCTCGCCGTGCTCCACGCCGCCGTCGATGCTGTCGTCGACGTGTTCGATGACCATGACGATTGGGGTCTGTCGGGGCAGCGAGACGGCCAGTACGCAAGCGACCTTGCAGCCGATGCAGCAGCGCTGCGGGTTCTTCGTGATGCGGGCATCGACGTGATGAGTGAGGAGTCCGGTGGCGGAGGCGAGGGGCCGGTCGCTGTGCTCGATCCGCTCGACGGCTCGACGAACGCGTCTCGTCCCCTTCCCTGGTTTGCGACGAGTATCTGCGTCATCGACAGCGGGTGCGCTCGTGCCGCTGTCGTTCATGACCACGCGAGTGGGGTGCGGTGGGACGCCTCCGCTGGCGGTGGCGCCCGGATCGACGGCGTGGTGTTGCCGAGGCGAGAGGCGGTTCCGCTCGACCTGTCGGTGGTTGCGATCAACGGGCTTCCGACAGCCAATCCAGGCTGGGCTCAGTTTCGGTGTTTCGGCGCAGCAGCACTCGACCTCTGTGCCGTCGCCGATGGACGTTTCGACGCGTTTGTCGACTTCGACACCGATGCCCTCGGACCGTGGGACTACCTGGGAGGCATGCTGATCTGCCAAGAAGTCGGGGTGCAGGTCGAAGATGCATTCGGCCGGCCCTTGGTGGTGGGCGATCACGCCGCCCGCAGGACACCCGTCGCTGCGGTTGGGGCTGCGTTCGAGGAGCTCGTCGCCTCCCGTCGACAGCAGCCATCCCGGTGATTCGGCGCCGGCTCCTTCAAGCGTTCGGGCACCTTCCGAGATCGGTGCGCCGGTTCGTGATTCGTCGTGCTGCGCCAAGTTGGACCGCAGGTGCCGTTGCGATTCTCGAACGAGACGACGGCCGCTGGCTCATGGTGAGTCCGGTGTACCGCAACGGATGGTCGCTCCCAGGCGGGCTGATCGATCGAGGCGAGGATCCGGCCAGTGCGGTCATTCGCGAGTTCGCTGAAGAGCTCGGCATCACGATCAACGTGATCGGCGATCCGTGGATCGTCTACGACTCCACCATGCGTCGCATCGATGCGATCTTTCGTGCCGAGCTTGTCGACGACGTCGATCCCGATGGCATTCGCGTGCAGAGTCCCGAACTCGACGGCGTCGGCTGGTTCCAGCCCACCGCACCACCTGCCCTCGAGGTCGAGGCCGAAGATGCGCTCACCCTGCACCATGCGGTGATGAGCGGTGGCCCGACCGTTCTGTGGAGGTGAGGCCCGACACGGGTCACATTTCGATGAGCGGTGCGGTGGCTTGCGTTCTGGCAACTGGCATCGTCACCCGGTGTTCGGCAGGCTGGTCGGGTGGCTGTGAGTGAATCACCCCCTGAACTGATCGCGCCGTGCCTCGATGCCGAGGATGGGCGTGCGCTGGCGGCGTTCTGGCAGCAGTTTCTCGAGCTGCCGTACCGGCCCGGCCAAGGTCCCGACGATGATCCGAACTTCATTGTGATCAACGATCAGGCTGGCACTCCCAAACTCGCAGTCCAACAGGTGGTGTCGTTGCCACAGGCGACCTGGCCGAGCAGCGACGTTCCCCAGCAGATCCATCTCGATCTTCTCGTCCGGACCCCGGAGCAACAGCGGCATCACGTCGAGCGGGCGATTGCCCTCGGTGCATCCGTGCTCGACGATCGCTCCGACGACGTTGCCGATCCATTGGTGGTCATGGCCGACCCCGCCGGTCACCCGTTCTGTCTCATCTGTCCGCCTCGGTCCTAGGCGGAGTCTGATGCGGCGGCTGGCGGTCGAGCTGTTCCGCTTCGGTACCCGTCTGATCGGTGCCCTGCTCGTTGCCAATGCGCTGGTCTTCGCCGCCATCGAGATGTCGATCCCTGGTGGTTTTCGGGCGGTGTTGTTCCCGAGCGGGTTCAACACTGCCGTTCCCTGGCAGCGGGACATTGTGGACGAGTACCACCTCGATCAGCCGGTCGTTGTCCGCTTCTTCCATTGGGTACTCGACGCGCTGCGAGGTGACTTCGGGGTGTCGACCCGAAACGGTGAGCCCGTCTGGGATCTGATCTGGCCGCGGGTGCCGATCTCGCTCGAGCTCATGCTGGTGGGGTTTGGGCTCGCGCTTCTGATCGGCGTGCCGCTCGGAATGGCCTCGGCTCGCTATGACGGTAGGCCCGCCGCCGGCGCGGTGAACGGCGTGTTGGGAGGTTGTCAGTCGGTGCCGGTGTTCATCACGTCGCTCATGATGATCCGAGTGTTCGCCGTCGATCTCGGTTGGTTCCCGGCTGCAACCTGGGTTCGGCTGACCGATGATCTTGGAGCTCATCTTCGGCACCTCGCCATGCCGGCGTTGTCGTTGGCGATGGCTGAACTCGGCACGGTCGGGCGTGTGGTGCGGTCCGATCTGCTCCGAGTGCTCGACGAGGACTACATCGCGGCTGCGAACGCCAAGGGATTGAGTGCTCGCTACGTGCTGTATCGGCACGCCCTTCGTCCGGCTTCGCTCGGCCTGCTCAACGTTGTCGGCCTGTCGGTCGGGGCGTTGCTGTCGGGAACGATCGTGATCGAGATCATCTTCGGCATTGGCGGACTCGGGCAGTTGGTGTTCGAGTCATCGATTCAGCGTGACCTGCCGGTGCTCCTCGCACTCACGTCGTATCTGGTGATCGTCTATGTCAGCATCAACACGGCTGCCGACAGTGCGATGCGGATGCTCGATCCGCGTATCCCGCCTCGAGGGTTGATCAGCGGTGCGATGATCGTGCGCCAGTAGCGTCGTCGACGTGGTGACTTCTCCGTGGCGTGCTCTCATCGGGTTGGTGGTGCCGCATCGGGCTCGGGTCGCAGGCATGGCAGCTGTGTTGGCGATCGCCGGGGCACTGCCGCTCGCCGGCCCGCTCCTCATCGGCCGCTTCATCGACGATGCCGTCAACGGCGCAACGGCGCGCCGGCTGCTGCTCGTTGCTGGCCTGTATGTCGCCATCGGTCTCACTCGTCAGCTCATGGCGGTTGTCGTCGCCTGGACTGCAGCTGACCTTGCGTGGATCGTCACCAACGAACTTCGATCCGATCTGACTCGTCATGTGCTCTCGCTGGATCTCGGTTTCCACCGACGGACGAGCCCTGGTGAACTCGTCAGCCGGGTCGACGGTGACGTCACCGCACTGAGCGAGTTCATTGCCCAGTTTGCGGTCAAGGCGATCGCAGCTGCGGTCACCCTGATCGGCATCGTCGCAGTGGTGGCGACCCAGGACTGGCGGATCGGAATCGGACTCGCGGTCTACCTGTGCGTTGCTGTCGGTGTGATGTATTCGTTGCGCAACCAGTCCGTCGACGAGGCCGCAGGCGAACAGGCGGCGATGGGGCGGCTGCTGGGTGAGGTGGAGGAGCGGCTCACCGGTGCCGACGACCTCCGTGGCAACGGCGGAGGGTCGCATGCGGTTGCCACGTTCCAAATGGCGAGCAAGCGATTGCTGCGTGCGATGCTCGGTCGGGAGAAACAGGCGGTCATGTTCTGGGTTGCCTCGAACGCGGTCTTTGCCTTTGGCGGAATCGCGATCCTCGCAGTCGATGCTGCGTTGCTGGCTCAGGGTTCGATCACGCTCGGAACCGCATATGTCATCTTCCAGTACACCCAGATCCTTCGTGAGCCGCTGGGGCAACTCGCCGATGAGACCGAGCGCGTTCAACGCGCGGCCGGGGGCATGGCCCGAACGATCGATCTCATGGCCGAGCGATCGGCGATCCACGACAACGGTGTTGGCTCGTTCCCGCCCGGCGCGCTGTCGTTGACGTTCGACGACGTCTCGTTCACCTACGCCGACGAGGAAGACGGCACACCGGTGTTGGAGGGCGTGTCGATCGACCTTGCTCCGGGCAGAACGCTGGGTGTGCTGGGGCGTACCGGTAGCGGCAAGACAACCATGGCGCGCATCCTGCTCCGTCTGGTCGAACCGACGGTGGGTCGGGTGTTGATGGGAGGGGTCGATACGGCGACGGTGCCGCTCTCGCACCTCCGCGCTCGCACCGGTGTGGTGTCCCAGGACGTCCATCTCTTCGCCGCCTCGATTCGAGACAACCTCGTGTTGTTCGACGACACGATCCCCGATACCCGGGTGCGCAACGCCCTCACCGAACTCGGGCTTCTCGACTGGGTCGAAGCGATGCCCGATGGGCTCGACACGGTCCTCGGTCCGGCGGGGAGTGGTCTGTCGGCGGGGGAGGGGCAGCTCATCGCGCTTACCCGTCTCTTCTTGCGAGAACCTGATCTGGTTCTGCTCGACGAGGCGTCTTCCCGCGTCGATCCGGTCACCGAGGAACGGGTCACCCGTGCGATCGATCGGTTGGTGCAGGGACGGACGGCTCTGGTGATCGCCCACCGGCTTTCGACGGTGGAGCGAATGGACGAGATCGTCGTTCTCGATCACGGGCAGGTTGTCGAATACGGCTCACAGCACGAACTGCGTGCGACGCCGCACAGTCGCTACGCCCAACTCCTCGCAACCGGGGCGAACAGTGAGGTCGACGCGGCGCTTCTCGATCCGGGGGCGGGCCAATGAAGCCGGGGATCCGACCCGACTACTTCGCGTGGCGAACCGCAGTGTTCCGGGGCCGGTTGTGGGCGAAATGCTGGCTGTTCTGGACGAGCTTCTACCTGAGTCCGCTGCTCACCGGCTGGCTTCTGAAACTCGTGTTCGACGAACTCGAGCAGTCAGGTTCTGTCACCCGACTTCTCGTGCTGCTCGGGCTCACCGAGTCGGTGTCGTGGGTCTTGTTTGCCATCTCGGTCTGGTATGTCATCCGGTGGTGGGTGGGCGTCAGCACCTTGGTTCGCACCAACATGCTCGAGGCGCAGACGGCGAGCGGCGGTCCCAAAGCTGCGACGTTGCCGCTGAGCCCGTCCGAAGCCATCACTCGCTTCCATGACGACACGCGAGACACCGTCATCTGGGCGGATTCATGGCTCGATGGTGGCGGCATCATGCTTTACGGCATCGGGGCGCTCGTCATCATGGCCACGATCGATGCCAGTGCTGCACTTATTGCGTTGGTTCCGTTGGTCGCTGTCACCGTCATCACCCGCTACCTCACCCCACGTCTCTACGCCGCTCGAGCGGCCGACCGCCGGGCAGGGGCAACGGTCAACTCGTATCTGGGCGAACTGTTTGCCGGAATGCTGGCGTTCCGCCTCGCGGGCAGAGAGGAAGCCGCAATCCGTCGCCTCGAGGTACACACGACGCAACGCCGTCATACCGCCGTGCGAGACACCGTGTTGCAGCAAGCGATCGACGGGATGGCGTCATCGACTGCCGATGTCACCATCGGGCTCACACTGCTGGTGCTCGTCGCCCCGATGCGCAACGGCACGTTGAGCGTCGGTGACATCGCGCTGTTCGTGGCGTATGCGGTGCAACTTGGCCGGGTGCCCCGGTTCGGATCGCGGCTGATCACAGCCCGGGAGCAGGCCACTGTGGCCTATGAACGGATGAGTGAGATGGTGGCGTCGGGCCGACCGGCCGATCTTGTCGAACCCACCGAGGTCACGATCGAGTCGGGTGAACCGATGCGTCAACGCGCTCCCGACCCTGCGCGGGTCCCGCTTCGGCGCCTCGACCTTCGCGGCGTGACCTCGGTGTTCGCCACGACCGGCGGCGGTGTCCGCGACATCGATCTGTCGGTTGCGAGTGGTGGGTTCATCGTGATCACCGGCGCCGTGGGTTCCGGCAAGTCGACCTTGCTGCGGGTGCTGGCCGGCCTCGAGCCGCTCGATGCCGGCTCGGTGGCGTGGAATGACGAGGTGGTGAGCGACGTCGCCGCATGGATGGTTCCGCCGCAGGCCGCCTACCTGCCCCAGATTCCGCGGCTCTTCAGCGAGTCGATCGCAGCGAACATCCGTCTCGGGCGCGATGGGCACAACGTCGATGCTGTGTTGCAGATGACCACGCTCGCCGATGATCTCGCCGAGATGCCGGAGCGAATCGATACGCGTGTTGGGGCCCGCGGACTTCGGCTGTCAGGTGGGCAGGCCCAGCGGGTCGCAGCCGCACGAAGTTTGCTCACCCAGCCCGAATTGCTCCTCATCGATGACGTCTCGAGCGCGCTCGACGTTGCGACCGAACTGCAGCTCTGGACGGGCCTTCGAGCCCAAGGGCGAAGCACGGTCATCGCCGTGTCACATCGTCAGCTTGCGTTCGATCTCGCCGACGAGGTGATCACCCTCGAGGGTGGGCGGATCGTCTGAGCGCTTCGCGTCTGGTCAGCTGTTGCAGTGATCGCTCGGGGGAACGTCGAGGGCAGGGTTCTGGTCGAAGAACCCGGACGGCATCATCGTGAACCCGACGTACTCGACCGGCATGACCGGCCAGTCCTCGGGTCGCGGGACATGGGTGACACCGAAGGTGTGCCACACGACGATGTCGGTGTCATCGATCGAGCGGTCGGCCAAGGCATAGCTGGGCAGTCCGACTCCACCACCCGGATGCAGGTTCGTGAACGGGCCGGCCCCGGCATAGTGCTGCTGTTCGTCGTACTTCGTGACCCAGAGGTTGTGTCGGGCGAAGCCGCCCCGTTGCCCGGCGGGGGAGTCTTCGGGCGGGAGGAGGGTTGGTGTGGACGGGGGCACGATCTTGTAGCCGACCGGGTGACCCATCGCGTTGTGCGAGTTCTGGTTGACGATCTTCCAGGTTCGACTTGCGGCCGGATCGATGACCCGTCTCGCCTGGAGTTCGGTGGTGAGCGGTGTGGCGACGGCGCGGAAACCGGCGCCATAGGGGTGCGGTCCGTCGGTGTCGACCTCGACGTTTGTTTCGATCACCGTATTGGTGCCGTTGTCGAGGGCCGGATCGAGTCGCACGCAGAACAGGTGCTGGTGGATGGGTGAGGTGACGTTTGGGCCGACCTGGGGAGACGTCTCGAGATCGGTGCCGGCGTGCAGCGCCGAGGCGCCGACGATGCCGGTCAACTTGACCTCGAGTTGGATTGTGCCGTCTTGGTAGAAGTACCAGAAGAAGCCGTACTCGTAGTTGCCGACGGTGTGGACGCAGCTGACCACGAACCGGCGGGAGCGTCGCACCTCGGGCGGGAGTTCGGGTTGGAACACGTTGGTGTGTTTCCAGAGGATCCCGAAGTCTTCTTCGTGGATGCAGATGGCGTTCTCGATGACGCGGGCTTCGCCGTCGTTTTGCAACATCACCGCATCGAGGTAGACGATCTCGCCGAGGCAGTCACATCCGAGCGTGAGCGAGTTCGCCTGATGACCGAGTGACGTTTCGCCTGCGTCGAAGGCGTGTTTCCAGAAGTGAAGCGGTGACGCGTCGCCGTAGGGAACGACCATGTCGGACAGACCCATACGGTGAAAAATCTTGCGCTCACGCTCACCGTCTCGGTAGCGGACGTCATGGATGACGAGGCCTTCGACGGCGTTGACCGAGACCCGCATACTCCATTTCTGCCATCGGATCAGGTGACCGTCGACGTCGAAGCTGGGTCCGTCGGGTTGCACGATGTCGAGTGGCTTGATGTCATCGCGGAACTCGGTTTGGAACTGGGCGGCGTACTCGGCGGCCTCCATCGGGGTCGCAACGATGCCGTGGTCTTCGACGATGATCTCGCCGCTGTCGGCGTCCATGTAGGCCGTGAGACCTTCGATCGGGCGGGCGTAGTAGTTGTCTTCGGGGTGCTCGTGCAGAAAGGCGATCGCCCGAATCACTCGACCGGTCGGCATGTGGGGCGGGTTGATCCCGGCGAGCCACGGCTCGACATGGACCTTGTCGAGGTCGGTGATGCCTCTTGCGGCGAGCGCTTCGAGCCAGTCCGGATGCTCGACGAGGGTGAAGATGACCTGCATCACATCGTCCATCGAGATCGGCGCTTGACCGTCCTCGATCCACCGAAACGCAGTGAGCTCCGCAGTGTTGACCGCCACGTCGGCTTCGAAGCTCTGCCCTTGGTCGCGATCGTGCCCGATCAGCCGAATGATCCGGTCGACCGGTTCCCCGGCGTCGAATCGAGCAACAGCAGACCGGCTCGGCTCGGCGGCCCACCCGGCAGAGAAAAACGCGCGGTCGCCGAGCGTGCCGGTCGCTCGCAGTGCAGCGACCGCTGCGGTGAGTTCGTCGGCGGTGCAGGGATCGAGAGGATGGATCACGTCTGCAATCATCGCATCGAACAGCAGGAGTAGGCACACCGGTGCTGTCTGCTTGGCGTTACCCTGCGATGCTTCGGGCGTTTAGCTCAGCTGGCTAGAGCACCTCCCTTACAAGGAGGGGGTCGGGGGTTCGAGTCCCTCAACGCCCACAACAGAAACACCTGCAATTCCAGCGTTTGGGTGGTCTGCTGGTGTGTTGTGGAGTTCCCCCGGTTCGTGAGACACCGCTTCCTGATCCTGCCCCATCCCGAGGTGCTCGAGTACATGCGCCGCAAGACCGCCGACTACGACCGCTGGATCGGCGGAATGAATCGCCTCCACCAACGTCTCACCGGACCTTCCAGCACGTGACTGCAACACTCATGTGCCTCATGTCACCCTCACGACGGTCCGGAACCTAGCGGTGCACCCTCGGGTCGGATCTCGCTCATCGCTTCGGTGATGCCATGCGAGGACTGGTGGTTCATGAACTGGTGCAGGTTTCGATACCGGCCCTTCTCGGGCGCTCGATGATGCCAAGCGCCGCGCACGCCGGGACTGAGCACGCCGCATTCAACCTCGGCTGGCTCGCACGGTGACGCCTGCGCGTCCGAATCGGTTTGCCGACGTCTGTGCCGAACTGCCGAACTGGCGAGACT
>Ga0181594_10001237_pt1 | contig 23884 bp, 20 predicted proteins | sample 071ome_18_FD_145603 | JGI IMG/M metagenome (GOLD analysis project Ga0181594, IMG submission 145603) | Coastal salt marsh microbial communities from the Groves Creek Marsh, Skidaway Island, Georgia - 071413BT metaG (spades assembly) | ecosystem: Environmental > Aquatic > Marine > Intertidal zone... | reverse complement strand
AGGGGTGATCGTCGTGGGGCGGGAGACCGCCGTGGATCTCGTTGCGCAGTTCGACCTTCATGGCTCCATGCTGGCTCATCGGCGCGGCGTCGTCACGTCTGCGATCATGGTTCGATGGTTGAACCGTCCACGATCGATGAGTTGGTGCAGCGTGCGGTTGCGGCCCGACCCGGTGAGGAGGCGTTGGCGGATGCGCCGAACCGGGCGACGATCGATGGTGGTTCGCCGCAGCGGTTTACGTGGGCTGAGGTCGATGCCCGGATCGATGGTGCTGCGGCTGCGTTGCGGGCGGCTGGTGTGGGGGCGGGTGACCCGGTTGGGGTGCAGTTGGCCAATGTGGTCGAGTTGCCGATCACGCTGCTTGCCTGCTTCCGGCTTGGGGCGGTGGCGGTGCCGTTCCCGGTGCAGCATCGGGCGCACGAGTTGCGGCACGGTCTGGCGACGGCCGGGTTCGAGGTGTTTGTGACGGCGGATCGGGTTGATCGTCCCGATCAGGTTGTGGCGGCGGCGGAGACGTTGGGGGCGGGGGTGACGATCCTTGCGCCGGCGACCGAGCCGGGGCCGCCGGTCGAGCGGGCGGCGAGCGGGCCGGACACGCGAGCGACGGTGTGTTGGACGTCGGGGACGACCGGCACACCGAAGGGGGTGCCGCGCACGAACGGGAAGTGGCTGGCGACGTCTGGGTTCCAGGTGGCGGAGCTTGAGTTGCGGCCCGATGATCGGGTGCTGTGTCCGTTCCCGGTGGTGAACATGGCCGGGATCGGCGGCATGTTGCTGACGTGGGTCGAGACGGGGTGTTTCCTCGCCCTGCATCATCCGCTCGATCTGCAGGTGTTTCTCGCGCAGATTCCGGGTGAGCGGATCACGTACACGGTGGTGCCGCCGGCGGCGTTGAACATGTTGTTGGCGAATGAGGCGATGCTTGATCAGCTCGACCTGTCGAGCATCCACAAGATCGCGTCGGGGTCGGCGCCGCTCGATCCGTGGATGGTGGAGGGCTGGCAGGCCCGCGACATCGAGATCGTGAACGTGTTCGGTTCGAACGAGGGCGCGGCGATGATGTCGACGATGGCGGCGGTGCCGGACCCGACCGAGCGGGCCCGGTTCTTTCCGGTGCCGGAGCGTGAGGGGGTCGAGGTTCGTCTGGTCGATCTGGCTGACGAGTCCGAGATCACGGCGGCGGGCACGGTCGGCGAGCTGCGGTTCCGGGGCGTCACCGTCTTCGACGGCTATCTCCCCTCCCCCGACGGCGACGCCCAGCCGGAGGGCGACGTCTTCGATGCCGACGGCTGGTACCGAACCGGCGACCTGTTCGAGTACGTGGGCACCGACGACCCGCCTCGCCTGTTGCGCTTCGTTGATCGGGCGAAAGACATCATTATTCGGGGCGGGATGAACATCAGCGCGGCGGAGCTTGAGGCGTTGATCGCCGACCATCCGGGGATCGTGGAGTGCGCGGCGGTCGGGTTCCCGGACCGGGATCTGGGCGAGAAGGTCGGCGTGTTTGCGGTGGCGGCACCGGATGCTGATCCGCCGTCGCTTTCGGATGTGGTCGCTCACCTGCGCGACCATGAGATCGCCAGCTACAAGCTGCCTGAACGACTCGAATTGATCGATGCCCTTCCCCGCAACCCGGTGGGCAAGGTCGTCAAACCTGACTTGCGTGAGCGCTGGAGCGAACAGACGTGACCAACATCCTTGGTGTTCATCAGACCGACTTCGCCAACAATCTGGCCAAGACCGACGGCGACATTGCCGACCTGACGGCCGAGGTGGTGGCGGCGACGTTGGCTGATGCGGGGATCGGAGCGGACGCGGTCGAAAGCATCCATGTCGGCAACGCGTTCGGGCAGCTCTACACGGGGCAGGGTCACCTGGGCGCAATGCCCGCAACGGTGGAGCCAGAGTTGTGGGGGGTGCCGGCGATGCGGCACGAGGCGGCGTGTGCGTCGTCGTCGATGGCGGTGTTGGCGGGCATGGCCGAGATTGAGGCGGGCCGGTACGACTGTGTGTTGGTGCTCGGGGTCGAGCAGGAGAAGACGATGCCGGGTGGCCCGGCCGCTGCGGTGCAGACGGCGGCTGCGTGGGTTGGGCATGAGACGGAAGGCATCGAGTTTTTCTGGCCGTATGCGTTCGATCGGGTGGCGGGCGAGTACGACCGTCGCTACGGCATCGACGATCAGCATCTGCGGGCGATCGGTGAGCTGAACCTGCGCAACGCGAAAGACAATCCGAATGCGCAGACGCGGGCGTGGGCGTTGACACCCGAGTCGTTCATGGCTGATGACGAAGCGAACCCGGTCGTGGAGGGTCGTTTGCGTCGCAATGACGTCACCCAGATCACTGATGGTGCGGCTGGGGTGGTGTTGGTGAGTGACCGGTGGTTGGCCGAGCATGGTCGCACGGCCCGTTCGGTGATCGGTGGGTGGGGGCATACGACGGTCGGGTTGCCGATCGATCAGAAGTTCGAGCGCAGCAGCGACAGCGAGTATGTGATGCCGCATGTGCGGCGGGCGATCACCGATGCGTTCGGCCGGGCCGGGATTGACGGCACCGGTCAGCTTGACGCGATTGAGACGCATGACTGCATGACCCCGTCGGAGTACATGGCGATCGATCATTTCGGGATCACCGCTCCCGGCGAGTCGTGGAAGGCGGTTGAGGAGGGCCGGCTCGAACGGGATGGCGACATGCCGGTCAACCCGAGCGGCGGCCTGATCGGTGGCGGTCATCCGGTCGGGGCGACTGGGGCCCGCATGCTGGTCGATGCGACGAAGCAGGTGAGCGGCACGGCCGGCGACTATCAGGTTGAGGGTGCGGAGCGGGTTGCGACGCTCAACATTGGTGGGTCGACGGCGACGACGGCGTGTTTCGTGGTGGAAGCTGCGCCAACTGCCTGACGCCCGTGCCGGGATCGTCGTCTTCTTGCTGCCTGGCCCGTTCTGGTGCCGGACGGACAGTTCCGGCAGATAGTTCGCCATTTGGTCGCCGACCGGACAGCGCAGCAGACTCGCCCCGATGAGTGAGTTCACCCACATCCGTGTCGATCTGCCCGGCCCCGAGGATCACGGCATTGCGACGATCACCCTCGACCGGCCCGACAAGCTCAATGCCTTCACCAATGTGATGGTGCGAGAACTGATCGCTGCGTTCGACATCACGGATGCCGACGATGCCGTTCGCTCCGTGATCGTCACCGGCGCCGGCCCGGCCTTCTGTGCCGGCGCTGATGTGAGCGGCGGGGCCGACACGTTCAACGCTGATGCGCAACCCGACCGAGTGGCCTCCGACAACACGACCCGGGTACCTCGCGATGGTGGCGGGCGGGTCACCACCCGCATCTTCGAATCGATCAAGCCGGTCATCGCCGCCATCAACGGCCCGGCCGTCGGTGTTGGCATCACCATGACCCTGCCGATGGACATTCGCCTGGCCACGCCCGACGCCAAGATCGGGTTTGTTTTCGCCAAGCGCGGCATCGTGCCCGAAGCGGCATCGAGCTGGTTCCTGCCTCGCATCGTCGGCATCAGCAAAGCACTTGAGTGGTGCTACTCCGGCCGGATCTTTCCCGGCACCGAAGCGCTCGAGGCTGGCCTCGTCCAGAGCATCCACGAACCCGACGAGCTCCTGCCTGCGGCCCGGGCCATCGCCGTCTCGTTTGCGGAGGGCACCTCGGCGGTGTCGGTCGCCACTACCCGCCAGATGCTGTGGCGCATGCTCGGTGCTGATCACCCGATGGAAGCTCACAAGGTCGATAGCCGCATGATCGATGAACTCGGAAAGGGTGTCGACGTGGCCGAAGGTGTGATGAGCTTCTTGGAGAAACGGCCACCGGAGTTCCCGGGCAGGCCGTCCACCGACCTCCCGCCGTCGATTCCGTGGTGGGAAGAGAGGCCTTTCGCATGACCCGCACTGTGCTCACCGGAGGTGTCGTCTTCGACGGCACCGGCACCGCCCCCTCCCCCGCCGACGTCGCCATCGAAGACGGTCATGTCGTCGAGGTTGGCTCAGGCCTCGACGGTGACGAGTCGATCGACTGCACCGACAAGCTCGTTACCCCTGGCCTCATCGACTGTCACGTGCACTTCATGGCCGACGGCAACTTCAGCCCGACCAACCATGCCCAGACACCGTTCTCCATGAACTTCTTCAACGCAGCCGAACGCATGGAACGCACCCTCGCCTGCGGCATCACCAGCGTGCGCGAAGCCGGTGGCACCGACCTCGGTGTGAAAGAAGCCCGGGACAACGGCCTGATCGCCGGGCCCAAAATGCAGCTCTCCATCGCCATCCTCAGCCAGACCGGCGGGCACGGCGACAAATGGGCCGTCTGCGGTGCCCACATGCCCGGGATGATGGACTGCCATCCCGGCCGACCCCACAACATCGTTGATGGCCCCGAAGAGATGCGGAAAAAAGTCCGTGAACTCATCCGGGCCGGCGCTGACGTCATCAAGGTCTGCACCTCCGGTGGCGTGCTTTCCCCTCGCGACGATCCGCAACACCCCCACTTCATGCCCGACGAACTGGACGTGCTCGTCGCCGAGGCGAGCGCAGCGCACCGGTTCGTGATGGCGCACGCCCAAGCAACCGACGGCATCAAGAACGCCGTGCGGGCCGGGATCCGCTCCATCGAGCACGGCATCTTCATGGATGACGAAGCGATCGAGATGATGCTTGAAGCAGGCACCTGGCTCGTCCCAACCCTGATCGCCCCGCGTGGTGTGCTCGAAGCGGCCGATGCCGGCATCGACATGCCCGACGCCATCATCCAGAAGGCCCGAGATGTTGTCGAAGTGCATCGTGAATCAATCGCCCGCTGCATCGAAGCGGGCGTGAAGATCGCCATGGGCACCGACTCCGGTGTCACCCCCCACGGCCGCAATCTCACCGAACTGTCAGAGATGACGTCGCTCGGCATGAGTGATCAGGCCACGTGGGAAGCCAGCACCCGAGTCGCGGCCGAACTCATGGGGATCGACGACACGACCGGCACACTCGAGCCCGGCAAGGTCGCCGACATTGCCATCTGGGACGACACTGACCTCGATGTTGCCGACCTGAAGGCCCGGGTCCACACGGTCATTCAGGACGGCAAGATCGTCGTCAACACCGCCTGAGAACGTTCGCCGCCGGCGTCAGCTCGACGGCAGCGCCGGCCGAGGGCCGAACAGGCTCATCTCGCCGCGGATCACATTCACCAACTGGGGCGCCCTGTCGATCGACAGGGCGCAAAGCAGATGGCCGACGCGAGTGATTCGTGGTGTGTTGGTGAGCCGGAACCGGACGCCGTCCGGGCTATCGAGATGCTCGATGTTCGCCAGTCGGACCTCGGCGTCGAGCACCGTGGCGCGAAGCATGTACCGCTCAAAGAGCCAACCATTGGGGCCAACACAGTTTTGTCGCACGAGCACCGGCCCAGGGCTCGTGACCTTGATCGCCAACATCGCCGCAACGATCACCGGCGCAGCAAAGGCCAACAGCACGGAAGCAGCGACCACATCGAACGCTCGTTGTGTTCGAGCACGCCAACCATCACGCTCGTTGAACTCCGCAACCCACTCAGGCCGGGGTTGAGCGCGCAAAAGCGACGGCAGGAACGCCGTCTGGTTCGAAGTGACCACCGTGTCGATCGGTGCTGGCCCAGGTGAGGGGCGTAAGAACGAAGGGTCCGCCAAAAGATCTCGCTCTTCGCTCCACTCACCTGAGCTACAACCAGGGCTTCCGCCAGCCCTAGCCCGCCTTTGCACCGCCGCCATTTGGTCCGCCGAATTTGCTCCGCCTTCTCGGGTACCCGCCGAGTACCCGTCTTCGTGATCGTGTGATCACTGTTTGGTAACCTATGCTCAGCTCACTTGCTTTGTCAAGTTGATATCAAGACTCTAGCAAGCCCGGGTTAAGTTGTGCCACCCAAATCCAAGAATTTCTTGGATTTCTTGATTTGGGGCTGAGCACTAAGAAAGCCAATGAGGGTGGGAGCACGCCGTCCTCGGCCCTCACTCGCCGTCGAGCCCCTCGGCCCTCACTCGGCGCCGAGGTCCTCCACGACGCGCATGGCATCCATCGCCGACGGGCCCACACCCTCCGGGCCCGGCACCTCCGTGATCGGATCGTCGACATCGTCGAACTCCAACCGCAACGCCTTCGACATCGTCGCATGCATGTCGTACGTGCACACGATGTAGGTCAACTCGAGGATCTCCTCCTCCGACAGCCCAGCCCGCAACGCCTCGAACACCTCGTCCGGCACCCGGCCACCCTGCAACACGAGCGCATCGGTGTACGCCAGCACCGCCCGCTCCACCGGCGAAAACACGTCCGCCACCGACCACGCCCGCACCGCCTCAATCTTCTCCTCGCTCAACCCGACCTCACGGCACGCCTTCACATGCTGGGAATACACAAACCGGCTCCCCCGCACGAACCCGGCCCGCGTCTGTCCCAACTCCCGCAACTGCGGATCAAGCAACCGATTCGGTGAGCGATAAAACCCGAACCCGCCCACGATGTGATCGAACAGCTCCGGCACCAACGCCGTCACCGTCCACCAATTGCCGGGGCTCCCCGTCGCCGTCCCCGGCTCCGCGACCGGGTCACGATCACCGAACAACATCGAATACAGCGTCTGGGCCAGCTCGTGGGCCTCATCCTTCGGAATCTGTCGCAATCGGGGCATTGACGTAACGTAGCGACCACAGCCGGGCCGCACCGCAGGAGGACCCCCGATGACCGACGCTGCCCACCAGCTCCGCATCGAACGCCGCGACGAACGCCGCCTCGTCGCCCCCTACCGAGGCGGCATCGCAACCCGCATCCTCGTCACCTTCGCCGCCTTCACCGTCGCCTGGATCGCCATCCTCACCGCTGGTTTCACCGGCGCCATTCCCCTCTGGCTCGGCTTCATCCTCAGCTACGTCGTCGCCACCACCTTCTACATGCCGCTCCACGAAGCCACCCACGGCAACGTCTGGGGCGACGTCAGCCGCGGCCGATGGATCGAAGACCTCGTCGGCATCCTCTCCGCCATCCCGGTCGGCTTCTCCTACAAAGGCCACCGCATCAGCCACATGAAGCACCACGCCTTCACCAACGACCCCGACAAAGACCCCGACTACTTCGCCCAAGGCCCGCTACGAGAACTCCCAGTCAAGCTCTACGGCGTCATCGTCATCTACACGCTGCTGCCGCTCCTCGCCTACATCCCCGCCCTCGGCGTGCTCCTCCCCGCCAGCGTCAAAGAACAACAAGCCGAACGAGACATGGCGTCAGACCGGTACGCCGTGCGCTACTGGGCACTCCAACACGCAGCACTCATCGCCGCCTTCATCGCCGGCGTCGGCCTCGAAGCCGTGCTCCTCTGGTACATCCCGAGCCGGCTCGTCGTGTGCTGGCTCGCCTTCATCTTCGCCTGGTACCCGCACCACCCCGCCGACGGCAAAATCGGCCGCTACGTCGACACCCGAGTCGCCGTCTTCCCCGGCTCCACCTTCATCGTGCGCGGCCACGACTACCATGCCCTCCACCACCTCTTCCCCCGAGTCGTCGCCTACAACCTGCCGAAACTGTGGCAAGAGATCGGGCCCGACATGACCGCCAAAGGCGTCCGCACCGAAGGCCGAGCCCTCGGAGCCACCGGGCCCATCACCTGGTAAACCCACCCCGACGGGCGTAGCTCAGTCGAACAGGTGCAGGGTTGCCCCGCGCGCCGCGCCCTGCCGCACATTGACGATCTCGACCACGATGTCAGCGTCCCGCATCTCCTCCACGATGCGACGCAACGCCGCCGCCGCCGTGTAATCCAGCCGGCCGACACCAGCGAGATCGAGCACCACCCGCTCCAACTCCTCGAACTGGGCCGAATGCGCACGGATCTGACGCTCCAACCCCGACACCGTCGCAAACCACAACACGCCCTCCGGCGCGATCGTCAACGTGTTGTCGACCCGAACAAACGGGCTCGCCACCTTCAACTCCCGATACAAATGCGCGAACAGGGCCAGCCCCACCCCGACCAGCACCCCACGCTCAACCCGCGGCGCTGACACCAACGTCGCCGCGAACGTGCCCAGCCCCACCAGCGCCTGCACCCAGTTGACCCGCGCCAACTCAAACAACGCATCCAGCCGGACCAGCTTGATCACCGCACCAAGCACAATCGCACCAAGGATCGCGCCCGGCAGATCCTCCAACAACGGCGTCAACGGCAACGCCAACAACACAAACGCACCCGTGATCGCCCCCGCCCACGCCGACGAAGCCCCCGCCAGCTTGTTGAGCGAACTCCGGCTGAACGAACCACCGACCGGGAACGCCCCCGAGAACGCGGAGGCGATGTTCGCCACACCCTGACTCACCATCTCCCGGTTCGCGTCCCACGGCTCACGCTCCTGAGCAGCGAACGTGCGAGCAATCGACGACGGCTCCGCAAACCCAACCAGCGCAATCACCAGCGCCGGTACGACCAGATCACCGATGCGATCCCACGGGAAATCCACATTGAGCGACACAAAGCCGCCGTCCAACTCCCCCACCGTCGAACCCGAATACCCGGCCGCAGCCGAAATCACGATCCCGACAATCACGGCGACCAGCACCCCAGGGAACAGGGCGTGCAGCTTCCGGCCCCCAAACATGAAAACCAGCGTCATCAACGCGAACCCGATCGCCGCAAGCTCCCAATCGCCCGGCGACATCAACGCATCGAACGCGTCAGCCAGAACCCCATCGCCCCCAGGGGTCACATCAAGCATGCGAGGCAACTGGCTCGACAGAATCAGCACCGCCGCACCCGTCGTGAACCCGGTCAGCACTGGCTCAGACAACAGATACGCCAACCCGCCGAGCCGCAACAGACCGAACAGAACCCGAAACACCCCGACCAGCAACGCCAACGCCGCCGCCAACGCGATGTAGTCAGCCGAAGCCGGCTCCGCGAGCGACTCGAGCGCACCGAACGTCAACAGGGCCGTCAACGCCACCGGACCCGTCTGCAGGTACCGCGACGACACGAACAGCGCCGCAAGGATCGGCGGGACCGCCGACGCAAACAACCCATACTGCGGCGGCATGCCTGCGATCTCGGCATAGGCCAACGACTGCGGCAACGCGACAAGCGCAACCGAGATCCCCGCGACAACATCCCCCATCGTCGGCTTCGGCATCGTCGTCAACCCCGGCATCCCCTTCAGGCTAGGCGCTCCGCCACGGCGCCCACGGACCTCGGCAGCGAGCCGTCAATGAATCAGCCGTTGGCTAACTCGCCTACACTCCGCAGACGTGAGCGGCCCCACCAACCCCGAACTCGTCGTGCTGCAAGAAACCTGCCGGGCCCTCACCCGCCTCCGCGACGAAGCCGCCGCCCGCAGCCTCGCCGAACTCGTCGAACGCCGCTACGCCACCCTCACCCGCGACCACGACGACAACGCCAAAGCCGCCTTCTTCACCTTCCTCGTCAACGACTTCGCCCCCGATACGGCCGCCGTCAACGACGCCATCGCCGCCTGGCAAACCGAACCCGGACCCGCCAACGCCCACCGACTCTGGGCCGCCACCGAAGCACCCCGCCTCGAACTCTTCCGATCGATCAACCTCGCCGCCCACGGCATCCACACCCTCCTCACCATGCGGGCCGACCTACTCCGCCTCCGCAACCCGGCCCTCCAACCAGCCGAAGCCGACCTCGCCTACCTCCTCAGCTCCTGGTTCAACCGAGGCTTCCTCGAACTCCGAACCATCGACTGGCACACCCCAGCCGAAACCCTCGAAAAACTCATCGAATACGAAGCCGTCCACGAAATCCGCGGCTGGGACGACCTCCGCCGCCGGCTCGAAACCGACCGCCGCTGCTACGGCTTCTTCCACCCCTCACTCCCCGCCGAACCGCTGATCTTCGTCGAAATCGCCCTCGTCCACGACCTCGCCACCCACATCCCCGACGTCATCGACGCGCCAATCCCCAACGACGACCTCGCCGACCCCGACGGGCTCCACCCGGCCACAACCGCCATCTTCTACTCAATCACCAACTGCCAAGCCGGCCTGCGAGGCATCCCACTCGGCGACTTCCTCATCAAGCAGGTCACCGAAGAACTCCGCTCGACCGTCCCAAGCCTCAACCGGTTCTCGACCCTGTCACCCGTGCCCGGCCTCCGCCGCTGGGTCGACGACGAAGGAATCACGGTGGATTCGTCCGATGACGGACTACGGCGACTCACCGCCCGCTACCTCGTGCAGGCCAAACGAGGCGGCGAACCCCGGGACCCCGTCGCCCGGTTCCACCTGCGCAACGGAGCCCGCCTTGAACAGATCAATGTCGGCGGCGACCCATCAGCCAAAGGCGAAACCGAATCGTTCGGAGTGCTCGTCAACTACCTCTACGACCTCGACACCCTCGCTGAAAACCACGAGGCCTACGTCAACGAAGGGCGCGTTACCCGGGCCGCCGCCATCGACGAACTCCTTCGATAGCGGGCGCGGCTCGGGTTCTGGCGGGCGCGGCTCGGGGGTGAGAAATCCTCCCGCCTGCCCTTGACACGAACATATGTTCGTGTACGTTTGAGACATGTTCACCGGCGGGATGGCAGAACTCGAAGCATTCGAAGTGCTTCCCCTCTCCCGCCCCGAACTCATCGACGCGCTCGACGCCCACGACCACCTCATCGCCCGCGCTGAAGCCAACCGACTGTCCATCCTCGCCGCCATCGACAACCTCGGCGATCGCGGTGCCGACAGCGAACAGATCGGCCGCTCAAGGTCACGCCGCTCGTTTCGCAAAGCCAAACAAGACACCCGCACCGCCGCCGCACTGAAAGAGATGCCCGCCACCGCCCAGCAACTGGCCGACGGCACCATCACCACCGAATACGCGGCGTCGTGCGCTGACGCCGCCGAACGCACCTCACCAGCGGAAGCCGACACGCTCGCCCTGATGGCGTCATCGATGCCGGCCGACCGGTTCGCCAAGAAGTCACGAGAGTGGGCTAACACCCGCGAACAGCAAGCCGCCAAAGAAGATCGCTACCGGCGGCAGCGACGCAAACGATCCATGCGGCACTGGACCGCCGGCGACGGCATGGTCCACATCCACGCCGAACTCGACCCAGTCACCGGCGCCGACGTCATCACCGCACTCCGCGAACGGATCGACACACTGTGGCGAGCCGACGGTGGGCGGGACGGCCAGCCCGACGACGAACGCTCCCCCGACCAGCGGGCCGCTGATGCCTTCGCCGAACTCCTCACCACAGAGGCAGTGAGCCGGGCCGGCAAACCACACCCGCGTCACATGGTCCACCTTGTCCATCAACTCGACACGGGCCAGAGCACCCTCGTCGACGGCACCCCCATCCCCGACGAGGTCCTCCTCGAGTTCGGGCCGGCCGCCGAAATCGTCGGCCACGTCTTCGACGACGACAGCCGGCCGCTCTGGCTGGGACGCAGCACCCGACTCGCCAGCCGCGAACAATGGATCTCGCTCATCGCCCGGGATCGAGGCGAAGCCCATCATCCCCACGAATGGGAACACCACGGCCCGACCGACATCGACAACCTCGAACTCAAATGCCACACCTGTCACGGCATCGCCCACCGAGGCAGTCGAGGCGACCCATCGATCTGGCGCCAACGAAGATCAAGCCAAGCCGCCTAACCCCCGGCCGGGCCGTCACCCGGCAGATGAGCCGACCCGCATTTGGCAGACAGCCGGGCCGTCACCCGGGAGATGAGCCGACCCGCACTTGGCAGGCGGCCGGGCCGTCACCCTGCGGGTGGCTGCGCACTCACTCCGGCGGGGCGTCGACAAAGACATCGGCGGTCGTGTCACGCCACAGGGTCACCCACCGTCGACAGCCAAAAAGATGGAACCAGGCCTCACGCACAACACCGGCCGCATTGGTGTGCATGTAGCCCCGGTCGACATCACGGGCATCCGGATCCGTGATCGAGTCCGGCACGGTCGGAATCTCCCCATGCACCCACTCCTCGATCGAACGGTCACCACACGTCGGACACGGAATACGGAAACTCATCAGTGCGTCCCCGCCGATCCCCGATCCGCCAACGTGCGATCCCGCTCAAAACGATCAAGCGCAAACGGTTCGATCAACGCCGGCGTGATCCCGGTCGCGATCCGCTCCGCCAACAACTCACCGCCCGCCGGGATCGCCTTAAACCCCCACGTCCCCCAACCCGTCGTCACCAAAAACCCATCGACCCCGGTATCGCCAATAATCGGCGAATAATCCGGCGACATGTCACAACTCCCCGCCCACTGACGCAACACCCGCAGATCACGCATGAACGGCAGCACCGTGATCGCCCGATGACTGAGCGACGCCAACAGGTCATGCGTCGCCCGGCGCGAATAGCTCGGCTGCCGATCAATCTCCGCCCCCAACAACATCTGGCCCCGCGCCGTCTGCGACACATAAAACCCGAGATCCCCCGACGCCACGATCGGATCAAAGCTGCGGGCATACCGGTTCGTCACATACGCCTGCAACGGATGCGTCTTGATCGGAAGCCGCACCCCAGCCATATCCGCCAACCGATTCGCATTGCCGCCCACCGCCGAAACCACAACACCCGCACCGATCCGGCCCTGCGGCGTCTCCACCCCAACCACCCGACCGCCGTCCACCACCAACCCGGTCACCGGGGTGTGCGGCACGACATGCACACCCAGCCGCATCGCACCCTCCGCCAACGCCCACACCACCCGGTCATGCCGAGCCGTCGCCCCCTGGTGATACGACGCACCCATCACCTCCGGGAACTCGCCACCACACCCCAAATCAATCTCCGGGCACACCTCAGCAATCTCGTGCGGCTCCAAATAGACGGTCTCGGCCCCGAACGCCTGATTGACCGCCGCCCGGGCCCGCTCCCGACGCACACCTGCCTCACTGTGCGCCATCCACAGCAGACCCTTGCGGTCATGCATCATCGAACGGCCCGTCTCCTCCTCCAGCCCCCGATACCGCTCCACCGAATGCTGATAGAAGCGCACCGCCTCCGGAATCCCGTAGTTCGACCGCACAACCGTCGTGTTCCGGCCGCTGTTCCCGCTCCCGATATACGAGGCCTCCAGCACCAACACATCGGTGATCCCGTGCCGAGTCGCCAAGTGATATGCCGTCGACAGGCCATGGCCCCCGCCACCCACGATCACCACGTCATAAGTCGACCGTGGCTCACTCCACATCAACTCGATCTCGGACTCGGGAAACTCGTTCACTCCATCGCCTCTCCCGACACCGCCTGCTGACTGCTGCCCTGCTCCCCGCGGACTCTGCTCTCGGGCGCGCCGTCGAGGGCGTCTTCGAGGCGGCCCTCGAACTCGTCCGCCAACGCCGCCGGCACCAAAAACCACCACGGCCCGCCGCCACCCGACACACCGACACTGCCCGGCTCGGTGCCACTGCCTAGCTCTGCGACACCGGCAGCACCAGCACCAGCACCGGCACCGGCACCGGCACCGGCACCGACCACGAGCTTGACCGGAATGCCGGCCACCATGCCCTGCCCCAAAGCTGAGGCTGAGCCCGAACTCACATCCGTATCCAGCCGGGGCACTGGGGGTGGCCACGACGCGGCGCGGGCCATGAGCTCCGCACCGGCCTCAGGGGTCAACACAAACCGCACCCAACCGGTATCTGGGAACACGATCGCATCCGGCTCAGGCGGCGACGTCTCCAGCGCGTCAAGCACCAACACCTCATCGTCTGCCAACCGCACCGCCGTCGCGTCGCCAGGCCACGACGCACCATCGAGCGTTTCTGCTCGAGCCGCGACCCGCACCGTCGCCACCGCCTCACGCCGCACCATGACCGCCATGTCCTTGTCTCCCTTGTGTCCGCCATGCGGGAACGACACTGTCGTCACCCGCCCACCGCCCCAGACGATGCGAAACCGACTCAGCCACGGGCCCGCACCCCCTCGGGGTCATAGAACGGCAACGCTACCCGGCGCGCCGTCACACCTTCGATCACGACCTCGGCCGGCACCTCACCGTCGACCGTCCGCACCCACGCCAACATCACCGACCGATCAAGGGTCGGTGACCACGCCGACGACGTGACATACCCGGCGTACTCGCCATCGTCACGCCACGCGACCGCCCCCTCGAACGGGGCCGGCCCGTCGCTCTCCAACCCGACCAGCATCTTGTCGAGCGGGATCCGGTTCGTGCGCTCCACCGCGCTCCGACCCACAAACTCACCACCGGCATCAAGGTTGATCATCCCGTCGTGCTGCAACCGGCGGGGGGTCGAGTCGTAATCCGAATCCTGCCCGACAAGGATGTGACCCTTCTCGAGCCGCAACCGAGTCAACGCATCAAGCCCATGCGGAGCGATACCCAGATCGGCGCCCAACGCCAGCAACCCACGCCACAACTCCACCGAACGAACAAACGGATGGTGGAGCTCGTAGCTCACCTCACCGGTGAAACTCAGCCGAACCACCCGGCACGGCACCCCGGCGATCTCGGTCTGGATGTGGCGCAGCATCGGTAACGGCTCGAGCAGCCCCGCCCGTTGCATCAGTTCCGTTGCGTGAGGGCCGGTCACATTGATCGCACCCAACGACATCGTCACGTTCATCCAGCGCACATCGAGATCCGCTGTCCAATCTCGAACCCACAACTCGGCGATGCTCGCCCCACCCGACGTGACCGTCACATAGAACCGGTCACCCTCCGGCTCGCGCAGGATCATGCCGTCGTCGAGCACATAGCCGCGCTCGTCGAGCATCAGGACATACCGGCTCCGACCGGGCCGGATCGTCGACACGTCGGTCGGGAACAGCCGCTGCAACGCCGTTTCGGCATCCGGCCCAGCCACAACAAACTTGCCGAGGGTGCCGACATCGCCGAGCGACACCGCCTCCCGGACCGCCCGGTACTCGGCATCAACATCGCCGTAGGTCCAGGGGCGCCACCATCCGCCCAGCCGATCCATCGTTGCCCCGGCGGCGACATGTTCGTCATGCAGCGCCGTTCGGGGTACGGCCGCGTGATGACGACCAGCGGCCAACTCACCGAGGGTTGCCTGCCGGGCTGCGGGCCGGGCCGTGAACACCGGTTCGAGTTCGCCGCCCTGGTCGAGGATGAAGCTCTGGAGGTACGGCGAACACATCGATCCCTGACAGGTACCGGTGCCGGCCAGCGTCGCTCGCTTCAGCAACTCCATGTCGGTGAACCCGCGGTCCCAGGCGTCTCGCAGATCGTCGATGCTCGTGTCGTTGCACGGACACACGACGCCGGCGGCCGGGCATGGCGGCGGATCAGCGGTGACCGCCGCGTCGCCGACGACCTCCACACCGAGGCCGGCTCCCATTCGGGCCAGCACGTTGCGGGGGGTCGAGCCAAGGTCGCAGATGACGGCGTCGCACTCGAATCGTTCCCCGTCGACGACGACCGCACCGACCCGCAGTGCCTCTGCCCCCTCACCGCCTGCGGTGGCCTGATCAGGGGGCACTGGTTCGAACCGTTCCGGCGGGCGGGTGATCGTCACGACCCGGCCCAGGTCGAGCCCCGCCGCGGTCAGGTTCGTAGCCGCGGCGGGGGTGTAGATGCCGGCCAGTTCGGCGCCCGGCGCAACCGGCAGGATCGGCGCCGCGCCGGTCGCCACGATCACCCGCTGCGCATGGGCGTGCACCATTCCATGGTCGGTGCGCACGACCACCAACGGGCCGGGAAACACGCCAACGACCTCGAACCCGTCATCGGCTTCGAATACGACGACATCGGCACCGTCGCGTTCTGCAGCTGCTGCTGCGTCGCGGCCTGACTCGCCCCCGCCGATCACGACCGTGTCGTGATGCACGTTTCGCACCGACACCGACGCAGACTCGGGCAGTGCTGGCTCAGGGAGAACTGGCGGGCCGTCGGCGGGATGCAGGACAACGTTGGCGACCGACTCAGCATCAACCTGACACGAACGGACATAGTTGACCCCGTCGGCCTGCACGACACAGTTCATGCAGTCGCCAGTCGTGCAGAGCACACCGCCACCGGTCGGGTGTCGACCCTCACGCAGCAACCGCACCAGCAGTGACTCGGCCATCGACGAGGATGCTAGATCGTCACGGCGATGCACGAGAACGCTGGGACGACACCCGACCCATCCCGACCATTTCGACACCGGACGGCCAAGTCCGTAGCGTCGGCCAGATGGCGACGACGACCCGTCTTCCGAAAGCCCCGATCCTGCTCGACACCGTCGTCGATGATCCCGAAACGATCCGGCAGATGGCTCGCGACAACGGCCCCTACTGGCAGCCGGGGCGCACGATCGCATCGTCGAAATCAGCGACCGAGGTCGCCGCCAACGACGGTGACGACGACGCCACCGATTTCGCCAACGCCATGGTCGGCCCGACCTTTCGAGGCCAATGGGCGTTCGGTGAACCAATGGTGGACGGGGCCGACGCCCTGCTCCATCACGACGGGTTCGCCGACACAGCCCGACGCATGTACGGCTGGGATGTGCTCGTGCCTGAACAGGTCTATGTCAACCTGACCACCCCGATCGGGCGCCAAGGGTTCAGCCACACCGATATCCCCGAGTTCCGGGGCGTTGACCGGCGCAACGCACCTGCGTGGCTGCTGACAGCGATGGGGGTCAGCCGCCTGTTCGAAGCCGAACGCATCCACATCGTGACCGCCGTCGCCTGGTTTTACCGGGGCGAGGCGGGCGGGTTCCGCTACTGGCCCGAAGGCATGTCGGGTCCGTCGTACCTTCACGACGACACGTGGAACACCGCGATCGTTGGCGACAACGACTTCATGCCGCACGAGGTTCAACGGGTCGGGCCGCGCGGTTCGACCAAACCGGCAGGCATGACGCTCGGCACGGAACTTGTGTGCGATGGCATTGACTGGCACATCGTCGAAGCGGGCGAGGTGCTCGCCACGTACCCCGATGCCGCCGTGCGGTTGTCGCTTTCTTGGAAAGCCAAGCTGTTCCGGGACGACGCGGAACGGGCCGACGCTGACGCCGGGATCGGGCTCACTGTCGACGAGGCACTCGACCGGCTTGCTGCGGATCTCGGATCCGGAACGCATCCGGAACCGTTGGCCGGTGATTCGGTGGCGAGCCAGGAACTGCAGGCCCAACTCGGGCGCCGCTACTCGGCCTACGCCCCCGCGCCCGCCCCGAACTGACTCTTTCCCTCTCGGAATGCTGGGCTGCCTCGGCGGGGCAGCGCTTCGCCAACGAGCGAGAGAGAGCGAGAGAGCGTCAGAACTCGTCGCGGATGGCGTAGGTGAGGGTGGCGCCGATGAGCATGCACACCGCGACGAGGGTCCACATCGCGCCGTAGCCGTACTCGTCGATGGTCCAGCCGGTCACGAGCGGCCCGGCAAACACCCCGAGATAGATGCCCATCTGCGTGACACCGGAGGCTGCACCGGCCGCGTCGCCGTTGGCGCGCATGATGCCGAAGTTGGTGAAGACAGGCCATGACCAGCCAGCCGCAAAGGCAAGGAAGGTGGAAACGACGTGGAGCCACTCGATCCGAGGGGCAAGGCCGAGCATGCCGACCGCCCCGACCGCGGCCATGATCGCCGCCATCGTGTACGGCTTGGTGGTCATGTCGTCGTTGCGGACACCCCAGAACAGTCGAGCGGAGATCCCGAACGCGGCCCCCACGCTCAATAACCAACCGGCCGTGCCTTCTCCCAAGCCGGCATCGACACCGCTGGCAACGAGCCATGACGTCAGGCCGCCAGCCGAGAACGACAGGAACGCGCCGCCGACGAGCGACCAGTACAGGGCCCGGTTCGACGACACGGGCCGGGCTGATCGCAGGACCTCCACGCCGCCTGGTTCGATGGAGCGAAGCACCATGGCGAGTCCGGCGGCGGCGAGTACCACGCCGAGCAGGAACGCGGACCGCCACCCGAGGGTGAGGGCGAGGAGCGGAACGGTGGCGCCGCTGATCATGGCGGCGGACGGCATGCCTGACTGTTTGAGCGCGATCGCCAAGCCGAGTCGGGGAAGGCGGGCTCGGGTCAGGGCGAGGTTGACGGCGGTCTGGTTGCCGGCGTTGACGACGCCGCATACGGCCAACAGGGCGACGACGATTCCGAACGAATCACCGATCGTGGCGATCAACGACTGGGCGACGATGGTGAGGCTGAGACAGCCGATCAGTTGCCGGCGCGGCCCGATCCGTTGCACGAGGCGGCCGCCGAGGATCGAGGCGAACGTGGCGGCGAGGAAGTAGGTCCCCATCGCCCAGCCGTAGCGACCGGCGCTGACCTCGAACTCGTCGATGACTTGGACGGACAGCGCACCGATGAGGAACCCGGGGTACACGCAACCGATCGTCGCCACGACCGAGGTCGCGATGATGGGCCGCGTGCTCGTGCCCGGGGTGGCCGGGGTGGCTGGAGTATCGGGGGCGTCGGGGGTATCGGGGGCGGCGTCGGTCACGGTGCTCGGTCGGGCGAAAGGGTTGGGCGGGCGGACGGAAGGGCGGAAGGGCTGGGCGGGGAGGAGGCCGGGCGAGAGGGCGGGGCGGGGAGGAGGGCGGGCGAGAGGGAGTGCAGCGCGATCGTTGCACACCGGTCGAGGAACCCGTGCAATCCGAGCAGACCCGAAGAGACCCGACGGCGAGCGCAACGCAACGCAACGCAACGAACCGCAGCGCACCGAAACGCAGCGGGAAACGACCGGTCGGTTGGAACCGGTGTCGCCAACGGTGCGAACGTGGGGTCCCGGCTCACCGTCGGGCCGAACCATCAGGGGGAACCATGGACAGCCTTACCGTCGCTCGGAGCTTGCGCGGCTCGATCGGCATGCTTGCGATGCACTGGCTCCTTGACGAGTCAACCATCGCTCGAGCCCACGAGCTCGGGCTGACCGCCGAAGGCCTCGACGGTTACGCGGTAGGGCGGCTCGGGGTGCTCGGTGACTGCCCACCCGACAATGTTGTTGGTGCAGCATATTTCTGGGCCCCGGAACGCATGCGCGCGATGGTTGCGGGTGGCCGCGCCGTGATGGCACCAGCCGACGGTGCCGCCGTGTACACCCAAATCTGCCAGGAGTGGGGGGCGGAGAAGCTCGCTGGCTTCGAGGGTGTGGAGCGGCTCGGCGAGTTGATGCACAAGGTTGTGGTGGCGGCGGCCCCGCAGGGCGCGCCGATGTTTGTCGGCTGGCGGGACATGCCGCTGCCGGACGAGCCCGGCCCGGCCCGCACGTTCCAGCTGGCGCAGGTCATGCGGGAGCTTCGGTTCAGCCGTCACTGTGTGGCGGCGCAAGCGACCGGTATCAGCCCGCTCGAGTCGATCTTGACCGGTCCGGTCGCCGAGTGGAACGCCAACCTGTTTGGTTGGGCACCGCCGTATCCCGATGTCAGCCATCTCGCCGACGTCCGGGAGGAAGCGGAGGCGCTGACCGATCGGCTCCACGCGGTCGATCTCGAAGTGTTGACCGATGACGAACGGGCTGACCTTCGCACGCTCGCCAAAGCGGCCCGAGCCCACCATGGCTGATCCCGCACCTTGCCTAGCAGCCACCACGGAGCGCCCATGACCGACAGCCACAATCCCACCCACGACCTCAACCACAATCCCACCCACGGTTCCAGCAATGACGCGGGCTTTGATCTTGCGCAGGTCGACCGGCTTCTGACCACGACCCGGTCGGTACGGAAACGGCTCGATTTCGACCGACCCGTCGACGATCAGGTGCTGTTCGACTGCATCGACCTGGCCGAACAGGCACCGAGCGGCGGCAATGACGCCAGTCGGCGTTGGATCGTGGTTCGGGACGAGCGCACGAAACAGAAACTCGGTGAGATCTACGCGCGCAACGGGGAGTTCATGACCCGGGTCGCTGACCGACTCGACGGCACCGGGCACGGCAAGGAAAAGGTGTTCAGCTCAAGCGCCTACCTCGTCGAGAACTTCGCGAAGGCACCGGTCCTGGTAATCGCCGCTATCTGGGGTATCCACGACAACTCGGGACGGCCGGGCCTGTTCGACTCGGTGATCCAGTCGGCGTGGAGTTTCAACCTGGCGTTGCGTTCGCGAGGGCTCGGCAGCACGTGGACCACGCTCCTGAACGCGTCGGTCGATGAACTGGCCGACATCCTCGCCATCCCTGACGGGGTGACGACGATCGTCACGTTCCCGATCGCCTACACCAAAGGCACCGAGTTCAAGCCGGCGCCACGACGACCGGCAGAACAGATCACCTATTTCGATCGGTGGGGGTTCACCCGCGCCCGTGCGTCCGAAGACGGCGGCACAACCTTCGCTGACGGCCAGGGGGTGGTCGCTGAGGTCGATATCGAGGCGGCCCCCCGCAAGGTGTGGCCGTTCGTCAGCGACATCGAGTTCCCGGTAGGGGTCAGTGACGAACTGCAGGGTGTCGAATGGGATTCTGATCAGCGCGGCCTCGGCGCGACCTTCACCGGACACAACAAGCTCGGTGACATGGAATGGTCGCTGCAATGTCATGTCACCGACTTCGAGGAGGGTCGGGTGTTCGAGTGGTCGACGGCCGACCCGGACTCACCTGGTGCTCGGTGGCGTCTCGAGATCATGGATCAGGGGGTCGGGAGCCGACTCCGGTTCTCGGTCGAAATCGGAACCGAGAACAACCTCACGGTTGGGTTTGCGGAGGCGTCGGACAACCCGGTTGCGGTGATCAACGGCCGCCGCAAGCAGATGCGCACCAACATGCAGGCCACCTGCGACGCGATCAAGGCTGCGGTCGAAGCAGCCTCTTCCTGACTCGACTCTGCCGTTCCTGACGGTCCTGACTGCTCCTAGCTCAAGACGGGGCAGTCCGCTCGAGCGGCGCGAGTTCACCCGTTATGGGGCACGTAACGATTGTCGGCGTCGAGGTTGTCGGCGGCCGCGATGCGGTCCTGGACACTCGTGAGTTCGCTGCGGGCCTCGCGGCTGTAGCGGGGGTTGGGGGCGATCCGATCGCCAGCCTGCGGGGCGAGACGGAAGCTCGTGTACACGACCTTGCGGGGATGAGCCGACGGCGGGTACGCCCGGTGGAGAGTGTCGCTGCAGTGCACGGTGAGATCGCCGGTGGCGGTTTCGAGCAGGCGGCTCGGAAGATCGAGATCTTTGTCCCGCATCGAGCCGACCGTGTTGGCCCGATGGCTTCCAGGGATGACACCGAGCGCGCCACTGACCCGGTCGGCGCCCGTGACAGAAATACCGACGGTCAGGTTGTTGCACATGTAGCTGTGCAGCCCCTGCCCGCAGTCTTTGTGCCAGGGAAGGTCCGAGAGGCCCTGGACGATGTCGAGGGGTTTCACGAGCCCCTCGCACGTCTCGGGGGGAACATGGTCATCGCCGGTGAGGTCGGCCAGCCAGGTAAGGCGTTCGTCAGCCAACACCGCCCGGACCGCCGCCGACTTTTCCTGAAAATTCAGGCTTCGGACCGCGACCTGGTCTCCGGCGGCGTCCGTGCACCACCAGTACTCGGGGTCGGCATCTCGTGCCGCCGCGACCGAGTCATCGATGTCGGTGCCAACAGCGGCCATCTCGTCGGGGCCGAACACACCCGTCAGGTGCAGGAATCCTGCCTCGGTCATGAAGTGAGCCATCTCGTCACGGTCGTCATCGAGCGTGAACCGGCGGTCGAGATCGAGCGGGGCACCGTCGGGGTCGAGCATGGCGATGGCACCGGATTCGTAGACGGGACGGCCTTCGAACAGGGCACGGAGCGCCGGTTCCCATCGGATCCACTCATCGAGCGACCCGTCACGGATCTTCACTCTCGCCGTCATCGCCAACCCCATGGTCGACTGCCGGTCCTGCACCAGGTCTGACAACGCATCTGGCGCCAGCTCGGCAACCACGGCGGCGTGGTCGAGCCCGTCGAGAAGGGTGAGCGTGTCGCCGTCGACGGCGAGTGTCGCTGATCGTTCGCCCAGATCGAAGCCGAGGGCGGAGAGTTGCTTGTACGCCACGCCTCGGGCGGCCAACTCGCCGTGATCAACGATCGCAGCGGGGACATAGTCGTCGAGCGCGGTGTCGGCGTCGAGCGCGAGCGTCTCGGCGTGAAGACGACACCGCTGATCGACCGACATCGGATCCCCTTCCGTTCGTCGCTGAACCCAACGGTAGGCCCTGCCCGACCGGCCCTCAAGACAGCCGGCAGGTCACGACCTGGTCGGGTTCATCCGAACCTCGACCCGGGAGGTCCGGCGTCGGCCATCGCGCCCGGCCCGACGATGAACGCAGCACGCCGACGATCGGGCCAGCAGAATGCACGCATGAGCGATACCGAACCGGTCCGGTACGAAGAACGCGACGACATCGCGATCATCACGTTGAACCGACCCGACAAGAAGAACACCCTCACGGATGCGGTGATCCAGGGCGTCGCCGACGGCATCGATGCCGCAGCGGCGTCCCGCGACGTCGCGGCGATCGTCGTGCGAGGCGAAGGCGGCACCCTCACCGCCGGCTACGACCTGACCCCTGCGTCGGGCGACATCGAAGCGGGCTGGTCGACCCCGTACGGCGCCAAGGGCCCGACCCCTCGCGAGGGGGCGTGGGACCCGGTTCGGGACTACCAGTTCATGGGCAACAATGTCCGCCGCTTCATGAAGATCTGGGAGTGCCCCAAGCCGGTGATCGGGCAGATCGAGGGCTGGGCGATCGGCGGGGCGACCGACATGATCCTGTGCGCCGACCTGCTCTACATGGCGAGCGACGCCCACATCGGGTACGCCCCGAGCCGGATCTACGGCACCCCCACCACCATGATGTGGGTGTATCGACTCGGGCTGGAGCACGCCAAGCAGTACTTGCTGACCGGCCGGGCGATCAACGCCGAGGAGGCTCACCGGATCGGGCTCGTCACCCAGGTCTGCGACCCGGCCAACATCGGCGCAGAGGTGGAAGCCGAAGCCCGCCGTTTCGCTCACATCCCGGCCAACCAGCTTGCACTCAACAAGCTCCTGATCAATCAGGCGTTCGAAAACATGGGACTGCGAACGAGTCAGATGCTGGGCACGTTCTTCGATGGCGTCACCCGCCACACCGAAGAGGCGTACCGCTGGGTGGAGTCGTTCGAAGCGAAGGGATTCCGTGAGGTCGTGCGGGAACGCGACGACCCGTGGGAGGACTACGGCTCGGCCCCACAGACCGACTGACCCGGTCGGGCCGCCGAACCTCGCTCAGGACACAGCGGGGACGTGGCGGCTCATCACCGCCGCCATCTCACAGGCACACCCGTGTTCGTGGTGCTCATGATCGGGAAGCGAAAGCACCGACGCCCGAGGCGTGGCGAGCGAGGTCCGGCTCAGGCCGTCCGGCACCGGCATCCACCGCCCCTCGAACACGATGCCCAACACGTCGATCTCGTCGATCGTGAGCGGGTCGACCGCCAACGGGTCGGCGTCGAGCACCGTGAAGGTGGCGAGCTTGCCCGGTTCGACCGAGCCGAGTACGTGTTCGCGACGCCACGAATACGCCGCCTCGATCGTGACGGCCCGAAGCGCCGCCGCCGCATCGATCCGTTCTTCGGGGCCAGCGACCCGGCCTGATTGAGTGATCCGGTTGACCGCACAGTGCATCATCCCGATCGGGTCGCTGCGACCCATCGGCAGGTCGGAGTGGAACGAGAGCGGCACCCCACGGTCGACCACCGATCGGTTGCGGGTCATCACGTCGGCCCGTTCGGGCCCCAGCCCCCACTCGGCGTACTTGTCGGCGAATCCGACCGGGTAATACGGGTTCGAGCTGACAATCGCTCCGAGTTCGGCGATCCGGTCGACCTGTTCGGGCGTGGAGTTGGCGAAGTGCACCACGACGGTGCGGTGATCGTCTCGGGGCGCTTCGGCAAGGCATCGCTCGAGCGTGTCGAGCACAAGATCGAGCCCGGCCTCGCCGTTGACGTGCACG
>Ga0181594_10001235_pt1 | contig 23898 bp, 26 predicted proteins | sample 071ome_18_FD_145603 | JGI IMG/M metagenome (GOLD analysis project Ga0181594, IMG submission 145603) | Coastal salt marsh microbial communities from the Groves Creek Marsh, Skidaway Island, Georgia - 071413BT metaG (spades assembly) | ecosystem: Environmental > Aquatic > Marine > Intertidal zone... | reverse complement strand
CGGCTCGAACTGGTTCCAGGTGTGGATCGGTGCCGGATACACGGCGGTGAACGATTTCGCGCCACTCCGGCATCTCTGGTCGTTGGCCGTCGAAGAGCAGTTCTACGTGATCTGGCCCGTCGTGATGCTGATCGTCTTGCGAGCTGGGCGTCAGCGACTGCCGCGCGTTGCGATGTGGTTCGCTGGTATCGCGTTCGCGATTGCGGTGGCCGTGGCCCTATTGATGCCGAGCGGTCCGATCGGAACCTGTGTCGAGACGCCGAACTCTTTCTGGACGATCGGTGATCGATGCATCAGCAAGGTCGACCTGCTGTATCTCTCGACGCCTACTCGGGCGACCGGTCTACTTCTCGGTGCCGCACTCGCTCTCGTGTGGCGCCCCTTCGCGCTTCTGCGCGGACCAATGCGCAAGAAGGGCCCGCTGCTCGATCCACTCGCCCTTATTGGCTTGCTCGGATTGATGTTCCTCGCCTGGAACTCCAAGATCCTGAAGTTGAAAGGTGAAGAGGGATTGCATGCCGATCCACTCTTGTTCCGAGGTGGTCTCTTTCTCACCGGACTGCTCACCCTTCTCCTGATCTCGGCCGTGGCCCACCAGAAGGCCTTCAGCGGTCGGTTCCTCGGCACGACCGCCCTGCGTGTCATCGGCGAACGCTCCTATGGTCTGTATCTGTTCCACTGGCCGGTGTTCCAAGCGCTGCGTCACGAAGCGGGTATCGCCCTACAGCTCCACGAATTCATCGGTGCGATGGCGGTCACCGTGGTGATCACCGAGATTTCCTATCGCTACGTCGAACTGCCCATTCGCGAGCGCCGTTTCCGCGAATCGATGCAGTCGCTCTTGCGCAGTGGTCCCGGAGCATTGCGACGTCGTGGGGCCTTCGGTGTGCTCTCGGCCACCATCGTGGCTGTTCCCGCTTTCTCGGTGGTGAGTCTGGCATCTGCCGAACTGAAGCCGAATCTGGTGCAGGCCACACTCGACGAGGCCGAAGGTGTCGTGATCGATGTTCTCGACGAAGTCACAGCAGTCACTTCGAGCACTTCGGTGCCGTCCACCACGACCGCGCCAGCGTCCAACACGTCGGCGGCACCTGAGGCTACGACGACCACTTCCACGACGACCACGGTTCCACCGCCGCTCTACGAGGTTTTCGCTCTCGGCGATTCAGTCATGAAGGGCGCAGCACCGGTATTGGCCGAACGTGGAATCGTGGTCGACGCCGAGGAGAGTCGACAAGGCAAGTTGGCCGCCGAGATCTTCGTGCAATTGCGTGATTTGGGTGTTCGCATGAATGTGGCGGTAGTTCATGTGGGGACCAACGGTCCGATGAGCAACGAGACACTCGACCTGATGATGTCGGCTTTGCAGGAGGTTCCGCGTGTGATCGTGCTGACTGGTCGTGGGAATCGGGACTGGATCGATCCGAACAACTTCCGTATTCGTTCCCTTCCCGAGCGGTATCCGAACGTGGTCGTCCTCGATTGGCAACTGGTGTCCGAACTGTGCTCGGGTAAATGTTTCGCTGGGGACGGCATACACCTCGACCGTGACGGGCGCACCTTCTACGCCGATCAGATCTCTCTGGCTCTGGCGTCCGACTGAACACCTCGAACAGCGGACCGGACTTCGTCGTCTGGGAGTCGTGGACCTACGCTGTCGGCATGACTTCCCCCGTGAAAGTGGCCGTGACCGGCGCCGCCGGCCAGATCGGCTACAGCCTCCTGTTTCGTATCGCTTCGGGTGCCATGCTCGGCCCCGATACTCCCGTGATCCTGCAGTTGCTCGAGATCACCCCGGCGCTGAAGGCGCTCGAGGGTGTGAAGATGGAACTCGACGACTGTGCCTTCCCGCTGCTGGTCGATGTGGTGGGTACCGACGATGCCGACGTGGCGTTCGGTGACGCCGACGTAGCCCTACTGGTGGGTGCCATGCCGCGTAAGGCCGGTATGGAGCGCGCCGATCTGCTGAACGCGAACGGCGGGATCTTCAAACCGCAAGGTGAGGCGCTGGCTCGTAGCGCGAAGCGTGATGTGAAGGTCTTGGTTGTTGGCAACCCGGCCAACACCAATGCTCTCATCGCGCAGCAGAACGCCAAGTCGCTCGATCCCGGCCGCTTCACGGCGATGACTCGTCTCGATCACAACCGCGCGGTCACGCAGATCGCACAGAAGTTGAGCCAGCCGGTGTCGGCCGTGAAGAAGATGACGATCTGGGGCAACCACTCCACGACGCAGTACCCCGACCTGTTCCACTGCGAAGTGGGCGGCAAGAACGCCTACCAAGCGGTGAACGATCACGCATGGGTCGACGGCACGTTCATTCCGACCGTCGCCAAGCGTGGCGCGGCAATCATCGACGCGCGTGGAGCATCGTCGGCGGCCTCAGCGGCCAATGCGGCGATCGATCACGTGCGCAACTGGGTGCTCGGGACTCCCGCTGGTGACTGGGTTTCGATGGCCATCCCGAGCGACGGTAGTTATGGCGTTCCCGAGGGTTTGATTTCGAGCTTCCCGTGCACGTGTGCCGATGGCAAGTATTCGATCGTGCAGGGCCTCGACATCGACGACTACAGCCGCGGCAAGATCGACGCGTCGGCGGGCGAACTGGCCGAAGAGCGTCAAGCCGTCCGCGACCTCGGCCTCATCTGACCAGCACTCACATCACCAGTCAGGAGATGGCGACGCGGCAGGCGATCCGCATCATCTGATCGACCCCCTTCTTCAGGTCCTCGTCACTGATGCGTACTGGCTCGTTGTCCGGCGCGATCACGTCGCTCACCGTCATCATGGCGAGTGCCTCCACACCCTTGACGGCAGCGACGGTGTAGAGCATCGATGCCTCCATCTCGACACCGAGATGCTTGAGTCCGCGCCAACGATTGAAAGTGTCCGGGTCCGGGTCGTAGAAGAGGCCACTCGTCACGATCGGGCCGACGAACACGCGATCGCTCACTTCACGGCTGAGACGAGCGGCCGTTTCGACCAACGAAAACGTGGCAGTCGGGGCGAGACCGTCCATCGCCGCGTAACGCATCGGCGTGCGGTCGTCACTCGAGGCGCTGACGGCGATCACCGTGTCGGCCATCTGCAAGAAAGGCTGTAGTCCGCCGGTGGTGCCGACGCGAATCATGCGAGTGGCACCCAACATGACCAGTTCCTCGAACACGATCCCGGCACTTGGCGTACCCATGCCCGTGGACTGCACGCTGATCGGCTTGCCCTCGAACGTGCCGGTGAAGCCGAGCATGCCACGCTCCTCGTTCACGAGGCGTGCCCCGGGATCGAAGAAGTTCTCGGCGATGTACGCGGCTCGGCGGGGATCACCAGGGCAAAGAACAGCGGAGGCGTAGTCACCTGGTTCGGCTCGAAGATGAATGGGCATCCGAGAAGAGTACGTCCAGCCGACCCAGAAGTCCGGGTGTCGTGGTTCCCCGTCGGCCTGAATTCATGGCCTCTGAGCAGGGATGATGTAGAGAAATCTAGGAAATATCGCCATTTCCATGTTGGAGCGTTCGTCGCTAGCGCAGGCGACCGGTCGTCGCGCGGATCGCGCGAGCCCACAGGCTGGGCTTTTGCCAACTTTCCCCTTGCGCAAAGAGGGTTCCATGAGCCAGAATGACACCGATGTAGTTCCGGCTCTTCGGGGGAAGCCGGCCAAGTGAAGCGGCCTTCGGGTCGGGATGGGCAGTGAGCCGTGAGCGAGAACGAACAAAACTGGCAAGACGACGCGAACTGTCTCGGTGTCGACCCCGACCTCTTCTTCCCAGAGCGTGGAGCATCCACCCGTGAAGCCAAAGAAGTGTGCCGTGGTTGCACAGTTCGTCTCGAGTGCCTCGAGTACGCCTTGGTGAACGGTGAGAAGTTCGGAATCTGGGGCGGTCTCTCCGAGCGCGAGCGTCGTCGCCTGCGTCGTCAGCGCGCCCAGGCCGGCCGTCGAACCGCCACCGCCTGAGTCATCGCCGCGCGTCCATACGCGCTTCGATCGTTCGATCCTCACTGAGATCGAGTTGCTCCCATCGAACACGAGGGACGCGTTGCAGAACCTCCTGTGGAACCAAACCCACAAGTTCGCCTCGGGTCACGTGGGCACCGTGTGACTGCGCTACTGCTTCCACCCGGGTGAACGCTTCGAGTGGCCCCACATGTCGTGGGTCGACCAGATTCATACTCACTTGTACGGCATTGCCGACCGACAAACCGAGTGCCCGCACACCGTCCCCGCGCACATCACGGGCAATGGTGTGCGCCACTTCGATCGACGAGTGTTCGAGCCACACGTTGTAAGCGACGAGTACGTGTCGCGCACCGACGCAGATCGCTCCCGCAGTCGGATGCGGATGTTGTGGTCCGAAGTCGGGCACGAGTCGGGTCCAGGCATCGCGACGAATGTCAGGGAGTTGGCGTTGGTCGGTATCGGCCGGTCCGTACACGAAAACCGGCACATCGAGTTCGGCACTCACCCACTGGGCGAAATCGTCACGTGCGCGGCAGGCGTCATGGATCGACGAACCAGCGAGTGGAACGAACGGAACGACGTCCACTACCCCGAGTCGGGGATGCACGCCGTGGTGAACGTCGAGACTCAGTGTCTCGAGACATCGAGCGGTGAGATCGCGGACGGCTGTCTCGCCCACAAGAGTGAAGACACTGCGATGGTGATGGCAATCGGAATGACGATCGAGCCGATCTTTCCCGCAGACCTGGTCGAGGTCCATCAGCCGTTCGAGATCACATCCTTCGCTCACGTTGACGACGCATTCGAGCACGACCCCACTCTGCCAGTGCCGGTGCCGAGACCGGTGGTAGCCTGACCGCATGTTCGCAGGTTTCTTTGACGGTCCCGAAGTGATCGTCGTTCTCGTCGTGATCTTGGTCCTCTTCGGCGGATCTCAGATCCCGAAGCTGGCGCGCAACCTGGGTCAGGCCCAGAAGGAATTCAAAAAGGGTCTGAACGAGGGCGCCAAGGACGACGCCGACTCCAAGCCGTCTGACTGATCAGGCGTTACGCCGATTGCACGCTGAGGCGTCGTCGTTTGGCGATGCGTCGACGCTCCCGTTCGGAGCAGCCCCCCCAGACGCCGTGGTCGATGTGATGATCGAGGGCGTAATCGAGGCACTGGGACACCACCGGGCAGGTGGCGCAGATCTTGCGAGCCCGGTCGACTCCGACGCCGTCGGACGGGAAGAACATGGCCGGCGGGTGCGCACGGCAGTTCCCGAGGGCCATCCAGCCAGTGACCGAGTCTTCGTCGATCAGTGGGGTGATCTCTTCGTTCATGACATCTCCTTGTGCGAAGTTGGTTTCCGCCCGCTTCGCCCGCTGGAAGCCGGTTCTTCCAGGTCAGTGACTTTGACGTCACTCACCCTCTCGGAGTTCCCGGCCGCTCTCAGTCAAGCATCGGTCGAGGTCGGCATCCAGTCAGGTAGGGGTGACGAAGAACCACGTCGGGTTCCGACACGGGCATTCGGCCGATAGCGTGCCCGTGACCAGCGGTTTCCCGCCGGTACGGAAGTCCGGAATTTTCCCGATTCCGGCGAAGGAGTACCCATGACCGACGTCTACGCACCCAACGAACCGCCTCGTGCGCACGTGCGCATCGTGTTCCTCGGCCCGGTGTCACCACATTGGGACGTGGTCGGCGATTACGGCGACCGAACATTGGTCGAAGAATTCCGCAGCCGGGCACTGGCCCGCCTCGTGTTGCTTCCGTACAACGATCCCCAGTTCAAGCGCAACCGTGAGCGCATCATGCGTGACGCCGAACGCGAAAACATCTCTCTCGAGTGGGATCTGGGCTTCGACGAAGAAGCCGTCTGATTTCTCGATGAATTCGCGGTGAACCCGCAGGGGAGAGGCTCGTGAATCCTGTGAACTCTCCTCATATGGACGGGTCGTCAGCTCCCTCGCGTTTCCTCAACCGCGAATTGAGTTGGCTCGATTTCGACGAGCGGGTGCTTCGGCTCGCCACCGAACCCGGCGTTCCCCTGCTCGAACGCGTGAAGTTCAGCGCCATCTTTTCGTCGAATCTCGACGAGTTCTTCCAGGTACGCGTGGCGGCCATGAAGGATCAGGAAGCTGCGGGTGTCACCGCTCCTCTGTTCGACGGGCTGACCCCGTTGCAGCAGCAGGCCGAAGTGTTGAAACGCGTGGGAGAACTAACTGTTCGCCAGCAGCGGATCCTGCTCGACGTGTTGATCCCTCAGCTGGAACGTGAGGGTGTCGCATTGTTGCGTTGGGCCGATCTGGGTCCTGAAGAGCGAGCCCACTGCACCGATATCTACGACAAGCGCATCTTCCCGGTGCTCACTCCGCTCGCCGTCGATCCGGCTCACCCGTTCCCGTATCTGTCGAACCTTGCGCTGAGCCTGGCGGTCACAGTGATCGATCCGGTCACGGCCGAGGAGCGCTTCGCCCGCATCAAGGTGCCGACGGTGTTTCCACGTTTGGTGGCACTCCCCGACGGCGATCGATTCGTTCCCGTGGAAGCGGTGATCGAAGCACATCTGCACACGCTGTTCCCGGGCATGACGATCGGTGACGTGGCGATGTTCCGCATTACCCGCAACGTCGACCTGAGCGTTGAAGACGAAGAGGCCGATGATCTCTTGCAGGCCGTCGAACTCGAATTGCGTCGACGTCGATTCGGCCGAGCCGTACGTCTCGAAGTGGAAGCCGGCGCGCCGAAGGCGATTGTCGATCTGCTGGTGGAAGAACTCGATCTGCAGCCGCACGACGTGTTTCCGGTGGAAGGCCTACTCGATCTCAGTTGCCTCATGCAGTTGCACGCGGTCGACCGTCCCGATCTGAAGGACGACCAATGGCTGCCGGTCACGGCCGGTCGACTGGCGGCCGCCGAAGAAGCCGAGCGTTCCATGTTTTCGGTGATCCGCGAACGTGCACTATTGGTGCATCACCCGTACGAGAGTTTTGCCAGTTCGGTGGAGGAGTTCCTCTCGCAGGCCGCCGACGATCCACGAGTGCAGAGCATCAAGATGACGCTCTATCGAACGAGCGGTGACAGCCCCATCGCACGTCATCTCATCAGGGCTGCCGAGCGCGGCGTTCAGGTCGCCGTTCTGGTGGAGTTGAAGGCGCGTTTCGACGAGGCGGTCAACGTCACCTGGGCCAAGGCGTTCGAGCGCGCTGGTGTGCACGTGGTGTACGGAGTCGTCGGTCTGAAGACTCACGCCAAATGCGTGTTGGTCGTGCGCGAAGACGAAGACGGACTGCGCCGCTACGTGCATCTCGGCACCGGCAACTACAACTCCCGAACGGCTCGCATGTACGAAGACCTCGGTTACTTCACGTGCGAACCCGACGTGACGTCTGATGCCGCTCAGCTGTTCAATCACCTCACCGGCTATTCGCGCGACGTCGAATACCGACGTCTGCTCGTCGCGCCGCATCACCTTCGCTCTCGGCTCACCGAGCTCATTCGCAACGAAGGCGAGAAGGGCGAACGCGGTCACATCACGATCAAGGTCAACTCGATCGCCGATCCCGACATGATCGACGAGTTGTACGCGGCGAGCCAAAAGGGTGCACGCGTCGATCTCGTGGTGCGCGGGATCTGTTGTCTGCGGGCCGGTGTGCCCGGCTTGTCCGAGAACATTCGTGTGCGTTCGGTGCTCGGTCGATTCCTCGAGCATTCTCGTATCTACCGCTTCGCCAACGGTCAAGGCGACGGACAACCGTTGCATCTCATCGGTTCGGCCGATCTCATGGCGCGCAATCTCGACAAGCGTGTCGAGGTCCTCACGCCACTCGTGAATCCCCGACATCAGGAATGGCTCGATCACACCTTCGATGTGATGTGGGCCGAAGGAGCGCCGTCGTTCGAGATGCGCCCCGATGGGTCGTGGGAGCGCACAGGACCCACGATGTTCGAGCCCCATCCCCAGCGAGAGATGTACGAATGGGCCTCGAAACGCCAGACGCAGAAGACGTCACGTCCCTCCTGAGCTGGTACGACGCGTCGTTCGCCGAACCGTCCGACGTTGTTCACCTCGTGTTCAACTGATGAACAGGTGGCAGACAGGTGCTTCTCCTACGTTGCTGATCGCACGGACGTGAACCCGTGACCCCCGAAAAGGAGACATCAATGAAGCGAATGCACCTGGCCGCTCTGGTCGCCGCTGCTGCGGTCACCCTCGCCGCCTGTGGAGGCGACGACAGCTCCTCGTCGAACGAAACGTCGGCTCCGTCCGGGGGTTCTGGTGGCTCGATCTTCGTGTCAGGTTCGTCGACCGTCGAGCCGATCACCGCTGCCGTCGCCAAGCTGTTCAGTGATGCCAATCCGGACATCGCTATCACGGTGGAAGGTCCGGGAACTGGAGACGGTTTCGCCAAGTTCTGTTCGGGTGAGTCCGACATCTCCGATGCCTCGCGGAAGATCAAGGATTCCGAGGCTGAGAAATGTGCAGCGGCTGGTATCGAATACGTCGAACTTGAAGTGGCCGTCGACGGGTTGTCGGTGATCACTTCGGCCGAGAACACCGCCATCGAGTGTGTGAGCTTCGGCGACCTATGGGTCCTCCTAGGCCCCGATTCCATCGGCCGCAACAACTGGAGCGACGCCAACGACGCGGCCGAAGAGCTGCGGGCTGCCGTCGGCACCGACCTCGGCACCATTAACGCACCGTACCCAGATGCTTCACTCACCGTGACGGCTCCTGGTGAGGAGTCGGGGACCTTCGACTCCTTCGTCGAGATTGCGATGCACGCGGTTGCCAAAGCGATCGGGGCCGAGGACGATCTGCCCCGTCCCGATTACACCGCCAGCCCCAATGACAACGTCATCATCGAAGGCATCGCGGCCAATGCCACCTCGCTCGGCTGGGTCGGCTTCGCCTTCGTGGAAGAGAACCTCGACGTGATCAAGCCCCTGAAGGTCGATGGTGGTGACGGCTGTGTCGAACCGACACCGGACTCGATCGCCGGTGGCGAGTATCCGATCGCTCGTTCGCTCTTCATCTACGTGAGCAAGAACAAGCTGGCCGAGAGCCCGGCTCTCGAGTCATTCGTCGACTTCTACCTGAGTGATGCCGGCCTTGCCGTGATCGGAACGGGCGCAGGTCAGGTGCCCTACGTCCCGCTGGCCGCTCCGGCCCTCGAGGCGACTCGGGCGGCTTGGGCCGGACGCTGAGTCGTCCGACTCGGTTCTGACACCGATCTACTTCTCCGATGATCGGTCCGTTCTCGGTGTGCCGTCTCATAAGGGGTGGCACACCGACGTTTGGCCCGACTGTGGAATGCTGACAAGACTGAACGGGACCAAAGGAGTGGCACCGTGGCGCATGCGACCGGCCAGTGGCAGACGACTGATCTGAAGTTGTCATCCGACCGTCGGCGCTCCGACACCCGGATGCGGTGGCTCTTCACGGCGGCCGCCCTCACGACCCTTGTCGTGACCCTGCTCATCATCTTCATCTTGTTCCGCGATGCATGGTCGTTCTTCGTCGAGGTCCCCAAGGCCGATCTCTGGACCTTGGGTTGGTTCCCGCGACGCGGTTACTTCGACGTGAAGACATTGGTAGTCGGAACCCTGATGGTCACCGGTATCGCAATGCTCATCGCCGTGCCGCTCGGTCTCGGAGTGGCCATCTATCTCTCGGAGTTCGCGCGTCCCCGTGTCCGCAAGTTTCTGAAGCCGATCATCGAGATCCTCGCCGGCATTCCGAGCGTGGTGCTCGGCTACTTCGCCATCTCGTTCATCAACCCCAACATCATCACCGCCCTCGTCGGAGGAGCGAACAAGGCGTTCAACATCGCAGCGGCCGGAGTCGCCGTCGGCATCCTCACCGTCCCGATCATCGCTTCGGTGACCGAGGACGCGTTGCGCGCCGTTCCTTTGTCACTGCGCGAGGCGTCCTACGGACTTGGGGCTCGACGAGTGCCCACGGTGTTCCGAGTGGTGCTTCCAGCCTCCATCTCGGGCGTGGTGGCCGCCCTCATCCTCGGAATATCCCGGGCCATCGGCGAGACCATGGTCGTGGCCATCGCTGCGGGCGCGGTCGGCGGTGGCCTTTTCTCCACCGATCCCTTCAAACCTGGTCAGACGATGACCGCCGCCATGGCCGCCCTCGGCTTCGGTAGCGATCAAGTGGCCGGTGACGGCCTGGCGTTCCAGAGCCTCTTCTTCATCGGCTTCTTGCTCTTCGTCTTCACTCTGTTGTTGAACCTCTTGGGTGACCGCCTGGTCCGCCGAGTGCGAGAGGAGTACTGACATGTCTCTTACAACACCTGATCGATTCGGCGCGCAGTCGGCCAACGAGGTGACCGTGCGACTCACGTCGTCGTCGCGTGACGTGAAAGGTCGTGCGGTCGAGTGGACCTTGCTGTCGACGCTTTTGATCTCGCTCTTGATCCTCGTCGCCTTGATCGTCAATCTCGTCGATCGTGCGTGGCCGATCCTGTCGGGTCGACTTGGTGACTTCCTCAGTTCGGGCATCGACGCGTCGAGTGCCGCCGACGCGGGTGTGTGGCAGGCCATTCGCGGCACTCTCATTCTTTCCGTGATCGTGGCCGTGGTGGCGTTCCCGCTCGGGATCGCCTGCGCCGTGTATCTCGAGGAGTACGCCGGAAAGTCGAAGGTCGCCGGACTCATTCGAATCAATGTGCGCAACCTGGCCGGTGTCCCGTCCATCGTGTACGGGATTCTTGGGCTCACGATTTTCGTCAAGTTCGCAGGTGGTCTCACCGGGGGACGAACCGTGATCTCAGGCGGACTTGCACTGTCGGTTCTGGTGTTGCCGGTTGTGATCATCACCGCATCGGAAGCATTACGGGCCGTTCCGCGCTCGATTCGAGAAGGCGCGCTCGGTGTGGGCGCCACACAATGGGAGACTGTTCGCTCGCACGTCCTGCCGTCGGCAGCGCCGGGCATCCTCACCGGTACGGTGCTGGCCTTGTCACGAGCAGCCGGTGAAGCTGCACCCATTCTTCTCGTCGGGGCTGTGACGGGCCTCCTTCGCACTGGCAATCAGAGTCTCTGGACACAGATCACCGATGGAGGGTTCACCTCGATGCCGGTGGCGATCTTCTCGTACGCCCGTCAGACGGGCGCCGACTTTCAGGCCGTGACTGGGGCCGCCTCGTTGATTCTCTTGATCCTCGTCATCCTCATCAACGGCCTGGCCATCTGGTTGCGCAATCGATTCGAGAGGAGTTGGTGATGTCGGTGCACGACTCATCGCTGACGTCGACCCGGCAGAATGGAGAAGTGAGCATGTCCACCACGCCCGAGACCGAAAAGGTGCCGGTCTTTCGCACCCGAGATCTGGCGGTGTACTACGGCGACTTCCGTGCCGTGCGCGACGTGAACGTCGACATCAACGGCCAGGAGATCACCGCTTTCATCGGCCCGTCCGGCTGCGGCAAGTCGACGGTACTCCGCTGTTTCGACCGCATGAACGATCTCATCGTCGGAGCACGAGTCGAGGGCAAGGTCGAATACCACGGCATCGATCTTTACGACAAAGATGTCGATGCCGTCGAGGTCCGGCGACGCGTGGGCATGGTCTTCCAGAAGCCGAACCCTTTCCCGAAGAGCATCTACGACAACCTGGCTTTCGGCCCGCGGCTCAACGGTGTGAAGAAGAAGGGTGAACTCGATGCCATCGTCGAGTCGTCGCTCAAGCGCGCGGCGCTGTGGGACGAGGTGAAGGACCGTCTCAAGGCGTCGGCCATGGGTCTGTCAGGCGGTCAGCAGCAGCGACTGTGTATCGCACGTTGTATCGCCGTCGAGCCCGACGTGATTCTCATGGACGAACCGTGCTCGGCTCTCGACCCGATTGCCACGGCTCGCATCGAAGACTTGATGCAGGAGATCAAGCGAGATTTCACGATCATCATCGTCACGCACAACATGCAGCAAGCGGCGCGAGTGAGTGATCGAACGGCCTTCTTCACCACCGAGGTCAATCCCGAGAGCGACCGTCGCACGGGAGTGCTGGTCGAGTTCGACTTCACCGAGAAGATCTTCTCCAACCCTGGTGACGAACGAACCGAGGCCTACGTCACCGGCCGGTTCGGCTGACTGGTATGGCCATGGACGAAGCTCGTAAGAGTTTCCACAAGGACCTGACCGAGGTCCATCAAGAGCTCGTGCGTATCGCTGCGTCGATCGTCGAGAGCATCCCCCGCGGTACCCACGTTCTCGTCGAGCAGGATCTCGCCGAAGCCGAGCGCATGATCTTGGCCGACGACGACGTCGACACCCGGACCGTCGACATCGAGTCACGTTGCATCCAGATCCTCGCACTGCAGGCTCCGGTGGCGGGCGAGTTACGACAGGTGGTCTCGGCCCTCAAGATTTGCGGAGAGCTCGAACGTTCGGCTGATCTGGTCGTGAACATCTGCAAGGCTGCTCGACGGATCTACGGGCACGAGTTCGATCCGCGCCTACGCGGCCTCATCGTGAAGATGTCCGATCAGGCTCGACAGCTCTTCAGTGAGGCGACGAGCGCTTATGCCTCTGCCGATGCGTCCCGCGCCGCCGCCATCGACGACATGGATTCGTTTCTCGACGATCTCCAACGTCAGTTCATCCAGGCGATCTTCGAATCGCATGCCGCCGGGCGTATCGATCTGCAGGTAGCAATCCAGTTGGCCGTGGTGGCTCGTTTCTACGAACGGATCGGCGACCATGCGGTGAACATCGGCGAGAAGGTCAGGTTCGAGGTGTCGGGTTGGCTTCCCGAGCATTCAGGTGCCGAGCGCTTTCGACTACGTCAGTCCTCGACACCCTCAGAGGAGGAGTCCTCGTGAATCGCACTGCTCAGGAAAAACTCGACGACCTTCGAGACGAGACGCTTGCTCTGGGAGAGATCCTCGTCGAGTCCATTCCCCGCTCCACCAAGGTGTTGTTGGATCAGGACATGGAAGGAGCCGAATACCAAATCCTGGCCGACGACGAATACGACGCCCGGTCGATTGCGTTGGAGGAGGCGAGCATCTCGCTCATGGCGCTTCACGCACCGGTGGCGAGCGAACTTCGCCACGCCGTGGTTGTCATGAAGATGTCGGGCGAGCTCGAGCGGTCGGCTGACCTGGTCACCAATCTCTGCAAGGTCGCCCGCCGGATCAACGGCCACCCTCTCGATTCGCGCCTGGCCGAACTCATTGAGCGCATGAGTAATCAAGCACACCTGCTCATGAAGCAAGTCATGAACGCTTACGCGACTCGAGATCTGGCCGCCGCCAAGTCGGTGGGCGACATGGACGTGCACCTCGATCAGTTGCACAAGCAGTTCATCCAGGCGATCTTCGAAGCTCACAGTGACGGCAAGATCGACTTGGCGGTCGGCATCCAGATGGCCAAGACGGCTCGCTTCTACGAACGGGTGGGCGACCACGCCGTCAACATCGCCCGATTGGTCGAGTTTCTCGTGACGGGAGTTCTCCCTCCGGCGGGTGATCATCATCGTGACGGGCGTGGAGATCTGACACCGATCGGTATCGAGCGGCCCCCGAGCGGCTCATGATCGTTCTGTTTCTCGTCGTCGCCGTGGTGGTCGGCGTCGTCGTCGGAATCGTGGTCGAGCGTCGTCGGAGGCAGGCGTCGACACGCACAGAAGCGGCCGAAACGTTGACGCCCTCCGACTCGGGCGACGTTTTGCTCGAGCAAGCCATCGACGCACTCGGCATCGGCGTCGTCGTGGTATCAGCTGATGGTGAGATCGTTTTCGAAAACGCGATCGCCGGTGGGCCCACCGGAGCACTGCATTCCGATGTCTTGGTCGAGGAAGCCATCGAGATCCACGTTCGGGCGGCCCTCGAGGGTCAGACCCGGCGACAGACGATCGAATTGTTCGGACCGCCTCGACGAGTGGTCTCGGTGTCGGCCGTCCCCCTCGCTGACGGCGGAGCGGTGGCCATCATCGAAGACGTGACGGAACGGTCGCGACTCGACGCAGTGCGCACCGACTTCGTCGCCAACATCAGCCACGAACTGAAGACACCGGTCGGGGCCCTGTCGGTTCTGGCCGAGGCTCTCGCCGATGAAGATCAGCCCGAGGTGGTCCAGCGTCTTGCCGACAAGATGGTGAACGAGGCCATGCGGGCCGGCCGCACGATCGACGATCTGCTCGAGTTGTCGCGTATCGAGCTTGGCGGCGAGGCGGTCAAGGACGTCGTGCTCGCGTCGATGGTGATCGACGAGTCAGTCAATCGAGCCCGTTCTCTCGCTGAGCGAGTCGGTATCGAAATCGTTGTCGTTCCCTCCGGAGACCGTGTCCGGATGGTGGGTGATCGGCGTCAGCTGGTGTCGGCCCTCGGCAATCTGGTCGAGAACGCCGTCAAGTACTCCGACCCCGATTCACGAGTCGAGGTGTCGGCAACGTCCGATGGTCGATGGGTCGATCTCTCGGTTCGCGACTTCGGTCTCGGTATTCCGCAAAAAGACATCGATCGAATCTTCGAACGCTTCTATCGCGTCGATCGAGCTCGTTCGCGTGAGACCGGGGGAACGGGTCTCGGCCTCGCCATCGTGCGCCACGTCGCCACCAATCATGGTGGCGAGGTGAAGTTGGTGAGTGTCGAAGGTGAGGGCTCCACCTTCACGCTGCGGATCCCGGCCGCGGTCGGTCTCGTGTCGACGACCCTGCGGGACGCGGGCTGACGAGAAGGGAGACGACGTCATGGCCATGCAGACGGTGTTGCTCGTCGAGGACGAGGAAAGCTTCGTCGACGCGCTCACCGTGGGGTTGAAGCGCGAAGGCTTCCGGGTCGAAGTGGCGCGTGACGGGCTCGAAGCCTTGAGTCGATTCGATCTGGTGCAGCCCGATGTCGTGCTGCTCGACGTGATGCTGCCCAAGATGTCGGGTATCGACGTCTGCCGTCAGTTGCGGAAGCGCACGCAGGTGCCGATCATCATGGTGACGGCCAAGGGAGCCGAGATCGACACCGTCGTCGGACTCGAGGTGGGCGCCGACGACTACATCACGAAGCCGTATCGGATGCGAGAGCTGGTGGCCCGTATGCGGGCGGTGATGCGTCGAGTTTCGACCGAACGCGGTTCGAGTCCGGCCGAGATCGACGGTTCGATCCTCGAAGTGGGTGACGTGAGCCTCGATCCCGATGAGCACGTCGTGCGTGTTCGAGGTGAACTCGTGCAGATGCCGTTGAAAGAGTTCGAACTCCTTCATCTTCTCCTCGCCAATGTCGGTCGTGTGCTGGCCCGTGAGACCCTCATCGATCGCGTATGGGGCACCGACTACGTCGGCGACACCAAGACCCTCGATGTTCATATCAAGAGATTGCGCGCCAAGATCGAAGACGAACCATCCGATCCCAAGCGGATCGTCACGATCCGCGGTCTCGGGTACAAGTTCGAACGTTCCCGTTGAGTGTGCCCGGTGTCGGTGCGACACGACACCTAACATGACCACGTGAGCGACGCCGAGAGTTCAGAAGTTTCGGGACGGCGCATTCGTTCGTCTCGTCCAGAACCGAAGTTTCAGCACCAGTTCCGGGCATCACCCTTCACTCGACTGGTTCGAGTCCACGCTCTGTTCGCAGCCGGCGAAGCGTCGATGGCAGTTGCCCTGGCCGACTCGCTCTTCTTGTCGATCAGCCCAGGTGAGGCGCGAAGTCGTGTCGTGCTCTTCCTTGCGGTCAGCTTCGCGCCGTTCATCGTTCTCGGGCGATTCATCGGACCAGTGATCGACCGCATGCCAGGAGGTCGTCGACTGCTCGTCGTTCTGATTGCCGGGCTACGGGTGGCCGTGATGATCGCCATGGTGTCTCAGCTCGAGTCGTTGCTGCTCTTCCCACTCGCGTTTCTCGCCATGGTTCTCAACAAGACCTACGGCGTGTCGAAGTCGGCCATGCTCCCGTCGCTCACGAAGAGCGACTCCGACCTGGTGGAGGCCAACGCCAAGCTGGGTGTGACCTCGGGAATCATCGGCTTCGCCGGAGCAGTACCGGCCGGAATTCTCAGTCTCATCTCACCGAAGATCACTCTCGTGTTCGGTGCCATCCTGTTCACATTGGGCGGGTTGGCGGCCACCCGACTCCCGCGGATGCAGGTGGCGCGAAGCGAGGCTGGCGAACTCGAGATTCGCGAACTGCGCCAAGCCGGGGTTGTGATCGCCGCATCGGCGATGGGACTCGTGCGGGCGAGCGTCGGTTTCTTGTTCTTCCATCTGGCGTTCTGGTTCGCCGATCCGCAGCGTTCTCAGGTGGTCGGTGTGGCGAGCAATGGACGATGGAAGCAGGTCGAGTACCACTTCGGTCCACAATTCGGAACTTTCTGGTTCGGTGCCGCGGTGAGTCTGGCGGCGGTCGGGACTCTGCTCGGCAATCTCAGTGCGAAGAAATTGGGTCGCTTCAAATTTGTGGAGACGTTGCTGGTGATCGGGCTGATCTTGATCGGTGTCGCCGGAATCGTGACGGCGGTTGCGGTGACGACCGTCGTCGCATTGTTGATGGCGGCCACTGTCAATTTTGCAGCGGCCATTGCCAACATGGCCTTCGAGACCATCGTTCAGCGGGATGCTCCCGATGTCAACCGGGGACGGGCCATCGCCAACTTCCAGACTCGCTTCCAGTTGATGTGGGTGGCGGCCGGACTCGTTCCGGTCCTGTTCCATCTACCGGGTTCGGTGGGTTTCGGCATCGTCGCCGGTCTCGGTCTGTCGGGAGCTGCCGCGTATTGGTTCGGACTCAATCAGGTGCGACGTGGAGCGACCGATCCGCAGACGTTGCGGTCGTACATCGGAACCCGGATCAGTCGGCGTCGCTGATCTCGAGGCGGGCCAACCACAACCCGGGTGCCTCCAGCTCTGCCTTCGTCGGAAGCGAGTTCGTTCGATCGAACAGCGGATCGAGTCCGGTGGTGCCGGCTCGCTCGACCACCCCGGCCACGAATGACTTTCCCTGTTCGACTCGTGAGCGGTCGAGCCGTAGTCCGAGCAGTCGTTCGACGAAGGTGGTCTCTTCGCCGGATTCGATGCGTCGACGCCGCGCCGCCTCGGAGATGCGCGCCGGATTTCCGAGGATGCGTGCCCCGACCTGATCGGCGATGTGATCGGCCCAGCCCACCACGAGCGACAGAGCAGTGTCGATGTGCGGTTGCAGGCGGTCCTGTTCGGGTGAACGCATGGCGCCGAGGAGGACTTCGGGATCACCGAGGACGCTCTGCAGCGACTGCATGATCTGCATCGGATCGGACGATTCGATCGACGACAACTTGTCCATGATCGCGTGGGGATCGGGGCGGAATGCCGCTACGTGTGAGCGGACGAGGCGGTCGATCTCGGCGGCTACGTGGGGTACCGAAATGATCGAGTGCAAGGTGAGTTCGCTGATGAGCGTCCACATACGTGCGTCGTCGGTCGACAGGTTCCATTCGACGGCGAATTCGTCGATGTTGGTGAGTACGAACATCGGGGCGCGTCCGGCTCGCCGGGGGAGCGGCAGGTCGTACTGCCCGAGCGAGCGTTTGCCGAGCAACCCGACCATCGAGCCAACCGTCATCCCCATCATGGTGGGGGCGAGTAAACCCGAGAACTGACCGAGCATGGCGGCCATCGGGTCGTCGTCGGTATCGGGCTCGGGACGTTGGGCAAGTGCGGTGGCCAGATCGGTGAAGAAGGGTTTGTAGTCCTCGAGCGTGGCGTCGACCCACAGCGTTCGGGTGACGACGGCTGGTTCGACGGCCAGGACGGGGTGGAGTCGTCCGGTCACGGCTTCGAGTTGATCGACGACGATGCGACCGAGATCGACGAACGACATGCGGGCCGCTGGATCGGGATTCGACTCCGCCTGTCCGCCGGTCGCCGTCATATGGGCCACCTGGCGGGCGGTGTCCCACTGGACCGGACCCTGGTCGGCGAACATCTTCATCATCTCGCCGAAAAAGGGGAGGCCAGCGAACGGATTCTGGCCGTCGTCGTCGGAATCTCCGAACGGAAACGGCGAGTGATCGGCCATGAGTCGAGCCTACGTCGCCCGATTCGGGTGTGACTCGACGACTAGCGTCACGAAGGTGACGATCAGTGAAACCCGGCACGGCACACTGCCTGATCGTTCGTCGAACGACCTCGTCACGGTTCTGGTGACGGGAGCATCGTGGCCGCTCGGCCGGCGGGTGGTCGAACACCTTCGAGCCGACGACCGGTACTCGGTGGTCGAGATCGAACGAGGTGTGCGTCCCGACGGTGCGGCGATCGATGTCGATCGTGCCGACCTGCCCTGTATCGACGTGGTGATCCATCTGGTGCCCGGTGACCACGACACCCTTGCGGCCCGAGGTCGCAGTGCGGCTGTCGGCACCCCTGAACTTCTAGCCGAGGCGACGCGGCGCCACACGAAGCATCTCGTCGTTCTGTCATCGGCCATGGTGTACGGCGCGTGGCCCGACAATCCGGTACCTCTTACCGAAGATGTCGCTTTGCGTCCCGACTTCGGCTTCGCATTCGCTCGTCAGCTCGCGACTGTCGAACAATTGGTCGACGATTGGCGCCTGGCCTCGCCCGAACGAACGGTCACGGTTCTACGTCCCGTTCCAGCCATGGCCGCCGACGGTACGTCGTCACTCGTTCGCGCGTTGGCTGCCGGGATGGGTGGTCGACTCGGTGAGGACGACGTTCCCGCTCAGTTTCTTCATCTCGACGATTTGGCGTCGGCGGTGGTTCTGGCCGCCGATCGCCGTTTGTCGGGTATCTACAACGTGGCTCCCGACGGGCACGTTCCTGGCTCGCGCGTGCGTTCCCTGTGGGGGATGGCTCCCCGTCTCCGTCTGCCCGATCGGGTGGGTGAGGTGGTTGCCGACCTGCGCTGGCGCTTTCAGCGGGGTCCGATTCCCCCTGGTCTGCGGCCCTATGTTCGGTCACCGTGGCTCGTGTCGAACGGAAAGCTCCGCGCTGAGGGTTGGTCGCCCACCGTCACCAATGAGCAGAGCTTCGTCGAGGGAACCGAGACGAAGTGGTGGACGATGCTCACCCCGAAGCGCAAACAAGAACTCGCGCTCGGTGTGATGATCGCGGCGGTCGTCGGCTTGGTGATCGCCGTGGTTCGCGTGCTGCGTCGGCGTTAGTCGGAGGAACCCAGACCTTCCAACAAACTCGACAGGACGGATTGGATCGAGTTGGTGTCGATGAGCACCACGTCGTTGCCTTCGTGGGTGCACAGGCCGATCAAACGACCGGCACGATCGATGACCGGTGCCCCTTCGGCGACCGAGAACGGATCGAACGTCGTGCTTCGAGTTCCGATCACAGCACGTCGATCGTCGGCGAGTGACATGACACTCATGCGATGAGCCCGCTCGGAAATCACCACGACGTCTTGGTCACGTGTGATCGGTACGTTGGGAAGGCTCACCGTGGGAGCGGGTTCGTCGAGCGGGAGCGCGAGAATTGCAATGGAGGTCGCATCGTCGATGTGTATGACCTCGACGTCGTGCGTACTGCCGTCAGTGAGACGAACACGTAGTTGTGACCGATCGCCGACCGCAGCACGAGTGGTCACGAGAAGCGGTCCTTGTTCGACCATGACGGCGATCGGCGCGTCGGAGCGTGAGTCGTCGAGACTCACGAGTTCGATGTTGGCACCCGACAGACGAATGGCGTCGGCGGTGTCGGATCGTCCCGAGACGGGACGGGAGAGAAGAGCCAGGCCGATCACCACGAGAACTCCGGAGGCGATGGAGAAAGCGGTGACGCCCCGGCCCACCGATCGGAGCGCAGTGGAACTTTCGATTCCCGACCCGGCCGCCGCTCCGATTTCGGACGGGTGCCGCCAGGCGCGTTCGTGCGGCGGGAGGGGAGCAGGTGGGAAGTCGTCGGGATCGGGACCCGAAGATGAAGTGTTCTCTCCCACGAACACGTGAGACTAGTGATCGTTCGCTTGCGTGTGTTCGCGGGCTGACAACCATCGGAGCCCGGGGAGGCCCGCTACCATCGGCTTGTGACCTGGGAACGGACGAACGATCACTGGTTCGCTCTCACTCCTGACCCCTTGTCGATCGCTGAGGCCTATGAATGGGCCGTGCAACCGCAGTGCGGAGCAGTGGTGGTCTTTTCCGGAACTGTGCGCGACCATGCCGAAGAAGCCGGAGTTCGACGCGACGGGGTGACCCACTTGGTGTACGAGGCGTACGACGAACAGGTCCTCGTTCGATTCGCCTCAATCGTCGATGAGATGCGGGCTCGTTGGTCCGATCTCGGTCGTGTGGTCCTGTGGCATCGAGTCGGGCGCCTCGAACTCGAAGAGTCGTCGGTCGTCGTCGCGGTGTCGTCACCTCATCGCCCAGATGCGTTCACTGCGGCACGATTCGCCATCGATGCCGTGAAGTCGTCGGCGCCGATCTGGAAACTCGAAGAGTGGTCCGATGGTCGCGACTGGGGAACTGGTGCGACGTCGATCACCGATGCGTCCCGTGTCGAGTCCGCCGACGAGGCGTCGTCGCGATGACTGTCGTTCTCATCGGTGTGGTGGCGGTGTGTGTCGCCATCTTTTTCGCTCTTGCGATTGCTCGGCGAACACCGTCGAGTGACGACGGAGTCGCGTCGTTTCGCAAGCATCTCGACGCGCTGTCACCCGAAGCTCGTCGACAGGTGATCGACCGAATGAACGAGACGCCGAAGCCGAGCGGTCAGAGCGACCCTGACGATCCAGGAATCAGCCATGGCACGTGACCTCGCGATCGACCTCGGAACCGCCAACACTCTCGTGTACATGAAGGGTCGCGGCATCGTGCTGAACGAGCCTTCAGTGATTGCACTCAACCGGCAGACCGGTGAGGTGCTGGCCACCGGCCACGATGCCTGGAACATGATCGGCCGGACACCTGGCTACATCGTTGCGGTTCGTCCTCTTCGTGGGGGAGCCATCACCGACTTCGACGTGACCGAGCGCATGATTCGCCTGCTCTTGCAGCGAGTCGGGGTGAGCCGTTTCACCCGTCCCAAGGTGGTCATCTGCGTGCCATCGGCCATCACCGAGGTCGAGCGGCGAGCGGTGACCGACGCCGCCCGACGGGCCGGGGCCGCCGATGCGCAATTGATCGAACAGCCGATGGCGGCAGCGATCGGTGCCAATCTGCCCATCGACGAACCAGTCGGCAACATGGTGATCGACATCGGTGGCGGTACGAGTGAAACCGCCGTCATCAGTCTCGGTGGTGTCGTCGCACTAGAAGCCGTTCGGGTCGGCAGTTTCGACATCGACAACGCGATCCAGAACTACGTACGTCGCGAACACGGCATCGCGATCGGTGAGCGTACGGCCGAAGAGATCAAGTTGGCAGTCGGCTCGGCCGCCGCGACGTCTGACGAAGTCGAGGCCGAAGTGAGCGGACGCGATCTGATGATGGGACTTCCGAAGACCGTGATCCTCACACCCGAAGAGATCCGGTACGCGATCGACGACGTGGTCACACAGATCGTGCAGTCCGTCGTGCGTTGTCTCGCCAAGGCGCCGCCCGAACTCGCCCAGGACTTCCTCGTGCGCGGGATGTATCTCGTCGGTGGTGGCGGTCTGCTCCGTGGACTCGCCGATCGCATCGAACGAGAGACGCAGGTTCCGGTTCGGATGTCGAACATGCCCCTCGAAGCCGTGGTCCTCGGAGCCGGACACTGCATCGAGAACTATGACGCGTTGAAGCGCATGTTCATGGGGCAGCGACGCTGATGGCCGAGGCGACGTCCGATATTCGCTTCGACGTCGTCCATCAGCACATCGGGGTGATCACCCTCGACCGCCCCGATGCACGAAACGCTCTCACTTTCGGCATGTACGCCGAACTCGAACGATTGGTTCGCGATGCACCGTCTCGCGACGTTCGCTGTCTGGTCATTACCGGAACCGATCCGGCGTTCTGCAGCGGTGACGACGTTCGCCAGGTGATGGGCGGTGGTGAGGCCGACCGGGTGCCGGTGACCGGCGATCGCACACCTCGTCTCACGCCGGCTGCTGATGCGCTGTTGCACACCGATCTGCCAGTCATCGCCGCTGTGAATGGTGCCGCCGTGGGGTGGGGAATGGAACTCGCCCTCATGGCCGACATCAGAGTGGTGAGCGAGAAGGCCAAGTTCGGGGAGTTGTTCGTTCTTCGAGGTCTGGTGTCGGATGTGGCGGGTCTCGGACGACTGGCGCAATTGGTGGGTCGCGAACGGGCCGCTGAACTGCTCTTCACTGGTGAGGTGATCGATGCCGAGACCGCTCGCGAGATCGGTCTGGTGTCGCGGGTGGTGGCACATGATCGACTTCTGCCGACAGCACTCGAGTTGGCCGGTCGAATCGCTGCCAATCCGCCGCTCGCGATTCAGCGGTTGAAAGCCGGTTTGCGCAACACCCTCGATCCCGACTGGCGAGAACTCGGGGCCTGGGTGTCGTCGACACTCGGCGAACTGTTCGCCACCGACGATCACCGAGAGGGTGTGCGGGCGTTCCTCGAGAAACGACCCCCTAGGTTCACGGGGCAGTGATCGGGACCAGGTAGCCGTCGAGTGACAGCACCCACATCCGATCGAGATGATCGGAGAGTACGCCCACCGAGGACGGAACTTTTCCGAGGGCGAGGAGACCGCACGTGTCGATACCCCCCGGTTCAACACAGAGTGCTCGAACCACACCACTGCAGAAATCAGAGAAGAGATACCAGTCGCCGACAGTATCGATGGTGGTGTCACGCATGACTGCTCCACCGGAGATCGAGCAGTCGCCGTCGACGTGTTCGTATTCGAACACCGGAGCAACATCGCGGTATGCGAGGTGTCGATCGTTCTGATCGGCGTTGAAGGGTCGGGTCCCTTCCCGGGCACTCCAACCGAACGACGATCCCTGAAGGTCGCCCACGTCGACGACGTTCACCTCTTCGCGTTCGCCTTGTCCGACGTCGGCGATCCAGACGTCGTTCGTGAACGGGTCGACGGAAACCCGCCACGGATTTCGCAGACCCACCGCCCAGATCTCGGGTGTCGGATCATCGGTCGACGGGTCGAGTCGCAGAACCTTGCCGAGAAGTGACTCGGGATCGAGAGCGTCACGATCGGGGTCACCGGCCGATCCGCCGTCTCCAGTGAACACGAAAAGATGTCGGCCGTCGGCGGTCACGGCGAGATCGCCACCATTGTGGTTGGAATAGGGCTGGGTAATCGTGAGAAGTTCGACCCGCGAGCTCTGATCGAACTCGCCGTCGTTTCCAACGTCGTAACGATCGATGACGGTGTCGCCGTTCACGTCGGTGTAGTCGACGAAGGCACGGGTTCCATCGGGGGAATAGGCCAGTCCGAGGAGTCCACGCTCACCTTCGGCGCGGGTCAGGGTGCTCATGTCGAGAAGTACGTCACCGGGTGAACCGTCGTCATTCATTCGGCGTACGAGTCCGGTCCGTTCGACGACGTGGGTTTCGCGTCCGGCCCATGACGACAGGTCGACCGGCTGGCTCCAGCCGTTCACCGGCTCGCCGAGAGTTGCGTCGAGCGACGGTGAAACTGGTGTCGGGGTCGACGTGTCGTCGGGAAGGATTGGTGCGGTGTCAGTGGAGATCGGCTCGAGAACCGAGGGAGAGACCACCACCTCGGCCGATGAACTGCAGGAAACGACGATTGCCGACAGCGCGAGTGACACGGCCACCTTGGTGCGGCGTCGTGACATGAAGTCGGAACTCACGACCTCTCGCGTCGGATCAGGCCCTCCTGGACGACGCTGATCGCCAATTGTCCGTCGCGTGTGTAGATGGATCCGGTCGCCAGACCGCGAGCATGGGATGTGGTGGGAGTGCTCTGGTCGTACAACAGCCACTCGTCGGCACGGAAGGGGCGATGGAACCACATGGCGTGATCGAGGCTCGCCATCTGCACGTCGTCGGTCCAATTGAGGCCGTGAGGCAGAAGAGTCGTGTCGAGCAGTGTCATGTCGCTCGCGTAGGTGACGATGCAGGCGTGCAG
>Ga0181594_10001232_pt1 | contig 23939 bp, 19 predicted proteins | sample 071ome_18_FD_145603 | JGI IMG/M metagenome (GOLD analysis project Ga0181594, IMG submission 145603) | Coastal salt marsh microbial communities from the Groves Creek Marsh, Skidaway Island, Georgia - 071413BT metaG (spades assembly) | ecosystem: Environmental > Aquatic > Marine > Intertidal zone... | reverse complement strand
GGGGCGCTGAGGGGGCGCTCAGGGAGGTGAGATGGCTGAGGCGAAGGGCTGTCACATGGAGCTCGATTGGAGCCCCGCTGAACAGCGTGGGGTCTCTTATGTGACGCACTATGGGGACGCTCAGCTGGTGTGGTATCGCTCAGACCTTGAGACGCCACCCGCGGAGGCAGGGCGCGTCGAGATGACGGGGCCTGCGCATGACAGCGCGCTTGACGCCGGACGTCACCTGCTCGCGGTCGCCCACGACGTTCAACAGCAGGTCTCACTCTATGAGCTGAGCGCGCCAGACGTGAGCGGGGTGCCCGCGCCTACGCTGAGGGCGAGCGTCAGCACGAGCCCCTACACGCCACGCTTTGTCCTGCTCGACCCTGCGCGAGCTCAGCTCCATATTGTCGCGAACGCACCGGTAGATGAGGGCCTGCTCACCGAGATGAAGCTCTTATCCTATGACCTCAGTGACCCGAGCGCGCCTACCCCCCTCAGCTCGGGGGAGCTCACGATCCCCGTCACGACCACGGTCGCCCTCGATGCCCGAGCGGGGGTGTTGTTCCTGATTGGGTTCACGGACAAGGTGCTGTATCGGTACACGGTAGGCCCTGAGCAGGTGCGCGCAGTGGAGGCCGCTCCGCTAGACCTCGGCGCGCTCTATCCAGAGATGAACAACACCAGCATGATCCTGCGGGACATGAAGGTTGACCCTGTGAGAGGTCGGCTGTTTATCGCCCGCGCGCAGGGCGCCAACTCGGAGCTGATCACCTTCGGCTATCCACCCGCGAGCGCCAGCGCTGTGGATCAGCTCGGTTGCCCAGCCCTCCTTGACTTTGAGAGCTGGACGAGGGTCGATGACATCTTTGACCTGAGCGTCGCGCCCGCGGAGCGCACGAACCTGCTGGGCGCGCACAGCGTACACCCTGTGGTCGGTGAGGACCTCTTGCTGTTTGTGCATGACGCGTGGGTCACCTCAAGGAGCACCGCCGCCTCAATGGTCTCTGCGTTTAGCGAGGCTTCAGCGGGCGTCATGAGCCCGATGACAGGCTGTGATGAGTTCGAGGGCTTTGGGTGCTTCTTGCGCTCTTATTACCAGCAGACGGCGGGTCGACACATGGTGACAGAGGGGGCGAGCTGCCTCGATCAGGGGCGCAAGGTGATCGCGGTGGCGTCGATTGACCCGAACGGCAGTGATCGGGGGGAGGTGTTCTTTTACCAACAAGAGGAGGACGGGAGCATGACGCGACTCCTCAGCGCTGAGGGCTCTAGCCTCGCCGCTGGGCTACACCCTGTGACGATGGAGTGCGACTAGGCCTCGCTTGAGGTGAGCCCTCTGGGCGCGTACTGAGCGAGGGCACAGGGGAAGGGAGGGGGTCTGGCTCAACTTAGCTTTGACTGTATACCCATGGGGGGTATATGATGTGCGAGTAGCCCAATCATGATTAACCTAGGAGTAAAGCTCTTGATGCGTCACGCAGAGCGCCCCCCGTACCTCATCGCGACCGTGCTCCTCTTCGCGACGCTCACATCGCTGATCCTACGTCCAGCCACTGGGCTCGGGCACCCTGTCACCTTCGAGGGTGGGGTAGCGGTGTCGATGATGAGCCAGCCAGGTGTGAGGCTGTGGCACACCAACTACAGCCTCACCTCATCAGTCGCCTTAGGAGCAGACTACATGGAGCTCGATGGTGAGGAGCCGAGCGCAATTGGGCTCGGGCGCCTCAGCGTGCTGTTGAAGCGCTGGATGGGTCGCGGGAGCCAAGGGAACCTCTACCTGCTCACGGGCGTGGGGGCCGCGGAGTGGGGAGGGGCTGACCTTGGTTTGGCCTGGATGGGTGGAGTACAGGCCGACTATGAGACACAGCGCGTCTACACAGCGCTGATCGGTCGCGTGTTAGGCGATCAATCACCATCTACGGACACGCTCGCCTATCACGCCCTCTATCGCTTCGGGGTCGCTCCCTACATCGCGAAGACAAATGAGCTACAGGCGTGGTTGGTCGGTCAGGTCAGCTATCATCGGGGGATGGAGGGGCTCCCTTCACCAACCCTCCTGATGCGTGTCTTCCACCGCTCAGCCCTCTGGGAGCTCGGGGCAGACCTCAAGGGGCGACCGTGGCTTCAGCTGATGGCTCACTTTTAAATAAGGCCTCTAAACAGGGCCTCTAAACATGACTATCTTCTTAAAGAATGGATTTTATTTATGAGACGATCACAGATGATGAGCAGGGTGTTCACCGTGAGGGTGGTGACCTTAAACGTACTCTTGCTCCTCCTCACAAGCGCCGTGAGCGCTACCCCTCCGCCATCCACGGCGCCTCAGGTTAGGGGGCAGGTAGCGCCAAGCGCTGAGCCCAAGGGGTCAGAGGAGCCCAAGGAGGTTGAGGAGCCCAAGGAGGCAGAGGAGCCCAAGGAGGCAGAGGAGCCCAAGGAGGCAGAGGCCCTCGTCACCTGTGATCCACAGGCGATCGCGAGCTTAAAACCAAACCAAAGCCTTTTACATGTTCAAGGGATGGTGTGTGGGATGTGTGTCCAGGGGATCACCAAGCTCCTCAGCGCTCTAGAGGGGGTCAAGTCGGTAGAGATTGAGCTTGAGGCGGGGTCTGTGCTCATTACGGCAGAGGGGGCCAGCCAGCTCAGTGATGAGACGCTTAAGGACGCGATCACTCGTGCGGGCTATAAGCTACAAGATGTCCATCGCCCAGAAGCGCGCTGAGGGGGACGCATTGACAGACCGCCCCGAGAGCGCCTCTCTAGACGCTGAGCTGAAGCCTGACCTGAAGGCTGACGAACCCGCGTGCGACGTGCGCTGTGAGGCGAGCGACACGCACCCAGATCACAGCGCTGAGCTCAGCAGAATTCGCCGGATCTCAGGTCAGCTGTCAGGCGTTGAGCGCATGATCAATGAGGGGCGCTACTGCCCTGACATCCTCATGCAGACCCGAGCGATCTCCGCGGCGCTCAGGGGGCTCGAGGCCTCGCTACTTGAGCGTCACATTAAGCACTGTGTCCAAGGCGCCTTTGCGTCACAGGATGAGGCTGAGCGTGAGCTCAAGGTCACTGAGCTGATCGAGATCTTCAAGAAGCGCCTTGAGCGTTGAGCCCTCAGGGGAGCCGGACGCCTCGGACGACCTGAAGGGTGAGCTGGTCAGGGGAGAGCCTCGCGATCGAGACAAGCTTAAGCGCTGACCCTAGCGTGGGGTCTTCATGGCCATGAACAACAGCGACGAGGCGCCCTGACTCACCCTGATCAAAGGGGTCTGGGAGCGCGCTGACCGCGCTAGGAGCGTCGATAGACATGGGGGTCGCGCGCCGACCCTGAGCGAGCTCATGTGCGCCCGCCTCATCTACCCACGCCCGTGGCCACTGTGGGAGCGCCTCATGGAGCGGGCAGAGCTCCGCTGAGAAGCGCTCAGGTGTGAGCTCCTCTAGGGTCGAGGCGTCAGACAGCGACAGGCCACCACAGGCGGTCCTGCGTAGCGCAGAGAGGTGCGCAGGGCACCCTAAGGCCACGCCTAGGTCATGGGCGAGGCTCCGGATGTACGTGCCCTTGGAGCACCAGACGTCGAGCTGGGCGCGCCCATCTTCAAAGCTCAACAGCTCGATGGCGTGAAAGGTGACCTCCCGCTCAGGGACCTCGACCTCCTCGCCACGCCTCGCCTTTGCGTACAGGCGCTCTCCGTTCACCTTGATCGCTGAGTACACAGGGGGTCGCTGAGTCACCTCGCCACGAAATGTACCCAAGGCCTCCTCGACCTTGTCGAGCGTCAGCGAGGTGAGCTTTACCTCACTCGCCCGCTCAACCAGCTCACCCTCCGCGTCATAGCTGTCGGTTGAGTAGCCAAAGCTGACCTCAGCTTGGTAGCGCTTATGGTCCTCTGTCAAATAATGAGCGAGCTTGGTCCCCTCACCGACACAGACCACGAGGAGGCCTGTCGCCATCGGGTCGAGGGTGCCTGTATGACCAAGCTTACTGAGCCGGTGAGCGCGCTTCAGGTCACGTAGGACATCAAAGCTACTACAGCCCTTGGGCTTGTCGATCAGGAGGACCCCATGTGGGTGGTCCGGCCTCATCTTCGGTCGGCGCCCCATCAGCCCTCGTCAGCTCCCCATGAAGCGTCACCCTCAGAGGAGGAGCCCTCAGAGGAGGAGCCCTCAGAGGAGGAGCCCTCAAGCTCATCATCGCTGGGTGAGCCAAGCTCACGGGCGAGCGCCTCGTCTTGGGCGCGCGCCTGCTTGATGATCGACTCGATGTGCGCGCCCCGCTCGATAGCGTCATCGTAATAGAACGTCAGCTCAGGGGTGACCCGCGCGTGGATCTCTTGGCCAATCCGCCTGCGCAGGAAGCCCTTACCTCGCTCAAGGGCCTGCGCGAGGCGGGCGCGCTGTTTCTCATCGGCGCCGTGACTGTAGTAGTAGACCTTAGCTAGCCCGAGGTCCCCTGTCATCTCTACGTCGGTGATGTTCACCAAGCGGAGCGCGGGGTCCTTGACCTCAAAGAGGAGGACCTGCGCGATGACCTCACGGACCTGGCTACCGAGGCGCTCTTTACGGGTACCGGTCTGACCCTTGCCCACTACGCGCCTCCGCTCAGCCGTCGATCGTACGGCGGATGGTCTCGTACTCGATGACCTCGATCATGTCACCTGTACGCACGTCCTTGTAGCCGTCGATCGCGATACCACACTCATAGCCCGTAGACACCTCACGGACGTCATCCTTGAAGCGCTTGAGGGTGTGGATCTTACCCTCATGGAGCTGCTCACCCTCACGGATGACGCGACCAGAGGCGTTACGGATGACCTTACCGTCGAGCACGAAGCTACCTGCGACAGAGCCGACCTTTTGGATGTGGAAGACCGCGCGGACCTCCGCCTTACCGATACGAGACTCGATGATCTCGGGCTCGAGGAGGCCACTCATAATGTCCTTCACGGCGTCGATGAGCTCATAGATGATCGAGTAGCGCTCGATGGAGACCTCAGCCTGCTCTGCGAGGCGCTTCGCCTTGCTGTCTGGGCCTACATTAAAGCCAATGATCGAGGCGCCCGCGGTCTGCGCGAGGTACACGTCTGACTCTGTGACCTGACCGACCGCCGCGGTGATGACCTTGATCTCGACCTCAGAGGTGCTGAGCGCCTCAAGGGAGTGCCGTACCGCCTCGAGTGAGCCGGCGACGTCCGCCTTAAGGATGAGGGTCTGCACCTTAGCCTCGACTGTGTTCCATGGGTCGCTCGGCAAGATCGAGGCGGGCTTGTTCGCCTCGCGTGCCTTAGACTCACGGTTGCTGACGACGCGCTTGGCGTCACGCTCGTTCTTCACAAGCGTGAACTCCTCACCCGCGGCGGGCACCCCATTGAGCCCTGAGATCTCAACAGGGGTAGAGGGGCCTGCGCTCTTGAGCTTTTTGCCGACGTGGTTAGTCATCGAGCGGACGCGACCATAGCTTTGGCCCACGACCATGTAGTCGCTCTGCTTGAGCGTCCCCTCTTGGACAAGGACGGTCACCACCGTCCCTCGTCCTCGGTCGATACGCGCCTCAACAACACGCCCGTAGGCGGGTTTTTTGGGGTTCGCTTTGAGCTCGAGGACCTCGGCTTGAAGCGCGAGGCTCTCGAGGAGGTCGTCGACCCCATCACCATTCAAGGCGCTGATGTTGACGAACATCGTCTCGCCACCCCACTCCTCAGGGACGAGCTCAAACTGCGTCATCTCTTGGCGGATCTTGTTCGGGTCGACGCCATACTTGTCACACTTGTTCACCGCGACGATGATCGGGACGTTCGCCGCTTGGGCGTGCTTAATCGACTCGATCGTCTGAGGCATGACCCCGTCATCAGCCGCCACGACGAGCACAATCAAGTCGGTGACAGAGGCGCCTCGAGCGCGCATAGAAGAGAAGGCCGCGTGCCCAGGGGTGTCGAGGAAGACCACGGGGCCGCTCTTTGTCTCGACACGATAGGCGCCGATGTGCTGTGTGATCCCACCGGCCTCGCCTGAGGCGACGTTCGCTGAGCGGATCCGGTCAATCAGGGTGGTCTTACCGTGATCGACGTGACCCATCACGGTGACGACAGGCGCGCGGAGGATCGCGTCCGGATCTACCTCCTCCGCCTCAGCGGTCGCAGGGCCAGAGAGGAGCTCGCTCTCGTCAAAGGCGACGTTCTTGGCCTCGTAGTTATACTCGCCCGCGATCAAGGTGACGGTGTCAAAGTCAAGGCGCTGGTTAATGTTCGCCATGACCCCAAGCTCCATCAGCTTCTTGATCAGCTCAGCCGCCTTAACCCCTAAGCTCTTCGCGAGCTCACCCACGCTGATCGTCTCATCGACGCGCACGACACGCTTGTGGGCAGCGGGGGTGGTGATGATGAGCTTGGACGACCTGCGAGACTTAACCTTGCGCCTTACGCGAGAGTGCTTACGGCCACCACCACGATAGAGGTCGCTCTGATCGAACTCTTGACGACGGCGAGCGGGGCGCGCGGTCCTCGGCTTATCCGATGAGGTGTTGACCTCGTCACGGACCACCTTTGTACGGCGCCTCTGCTGCTCTTTGAGCGGGTCAGCTGGGAGCGGGATGCTGTCGGGGGTGAAGGTCGACATCGAGCCAGAGGAGGAGCGACCGCCACCGTCATAGCGACCTCTAGATCCACCGGGCCCACCTGAGCGATGGGGGCGGTCAGAGCGAGCGCCTCGCGCCGGGCGAGCGGTGCGCTCTCGGAGCTGATCAAGTGAGATCTTACGGCCCGTGATGGTCGCTTGCATGCTCCCGCCCTCTTGCCTAGAGGGAGCTGAGCTGCTCGAGGGCCGCGCGACGTAGACCTCTTTCTTCGAGGGGGCTTTGCTTGCCTTCTCTGCTTCAGCGGGCTTCGCGCTCTTGGAGCCCTCCGTGTCCTGCTCTGACGCTACGGGCGTCGTGGCCTGTTTGGGTTCAGCGGGCTTCGCGCTTGAGTCAGACGCCTCAGCGGACGCAGGCTCCTCGCTCTTGACGGGCTCAACCTTCGCCTCTTGTGTCGCGACCTCAGGTGACTTAGGTGCCTTAGGCGCCTCGGGTGTGGACGCCTTTGGCTCGCTCGCAGGGGGCGTGGCGACCTCAGCTGGCGCCTCGCTCACCTTCGCTGCAGGCTTAGGCTTCGTTGCCGGCTTCAGCAGCTCTTTGAGCGCGGGCGACTTCATCACCTTTTGGATGGAGCGATCATCGAGAGTCGCCATGATCCCCGTCGCGTTTCTAATCCTTAATTTCTTACAAAGATCTTTAAGGGCCTCGGGATCAATTTTAAGCTCTTTGGCTAAATCGAAGACGGTCTTACTCATGCCTTCTCCCACCTCCTGCACCGTGTTTGGGCTGCGAGGGGTGTCTATCTTGATGGTTCTTAGGATGCAACCGAAAGTTGCCGATAACGATGAAATTCTTGGGCGATGAGCGACGCGAGCTTTGAATCGGTGATCCCGATCGCGACTCGTTTCTCTTTGCCCTGGGTCACGCCAAGGGAGGCGCTGTCGCCATAGCGTATGACCTCACATGAGGCCTTACTCTCAAGCTGATGAGCGCTGTTTTCAGCGATATCAGAGGCGAGGATGAGGAGCTTCAGTTTAGACGCGCTCGAGGTGAGCACGTTAAGCCCAGAGACGCTCACGCGTCGCCTACGGCTGAGGCTGATGAGGTCGTCAAGCTTACGCGCTTGCGCCTCTGAGACCCTCGAGATGAGGGTCTCAAGTGAGAGGGGAGGTAAGGAGCGCTTGAGGGACTGCTGGAAGGCGCGTTTCTTGACCGCGAGCGATAAGCACTCCGCTGTATAGCAGAGGTGAACCCCTCGACCGGGCGCCTTAAGGAAGGCGTCTACCCAGACCTCTCCCTCAGCGTCGACCACAAAGCGAAGGAGCGACTCTCGTGGCGCGCGAGCACGACACGCGGCACACATCCGCTCCCCCTTAGATTTAGGGGCGGCGACGCGGGGCGCTCTCCTTTTCTGTGCTGCGGCCATCTGCTGACGCTCACTCTCATCCCTCAGCTCATGAGCTGAGGTGCTGGTTGGCAGCTTGGTAGATCTCTGTGGCGACCGCCTCATCGATCCGCAGGCGATCTGCGAGGACCTCTGGCTCAACCGCTGCGAGCTTGCTGAGCATGCCAATCCCAATGTTGTGACAGCGCTCAAAGAGCTCACGAGTGAGGATCTCATCCGCGCGTGGCCAGCCCGCCCAGGCGCGCTCCCTGAAGTCTTGAAGGGTCTGGTGATAGATGTCTTCACCCGCGTCTCGACGGCTCAGCAGGAGGTTCGCCGCCTCGATGATCCCCTCAGCGCTTGAGGCGGGGATGTTCCCAAGGTCCTCAAGCTCCGCGAAGGCGATCTGATCGAGTGAGCGTAGGTTGGTCTTCTCCCAGACCATCTCGAGGTCCTCGACCCGCACGCCCTCTTGTGAGGAGAGGAGCTCAAAGATCCGGCTCTCACGCTCCTTCATCTTGTTCTCAGAGTAGATGTCAAGGCTCCAGCCGGTCAGCAGGCTCGCGAGGCGGACGTTCTTACCTCGCTTACCGATCGCCTTACTGAGCTGGTGGTCAGGGACGATCACGTCCATCTTATTGCCGTCATGGTCGATTAAGAGGCGAGAGACCTCTGCGGGCTGGAGGGCGTTACAGACGTAGATGTGCGCCTGTGAGCTGTACGGGACGATCTCGATCTTATCTCCACCGATCTCAGCCTCTACGAGCTTAACACGGCTCCCGTTGGGTCCAATACAGGCCCCGGCCGCGTCTACGTTCGGGTCCTTGCTGTTGACGGCGACCTTCACGCCACGTGACTCACCAAAGAGGCGGGCGACGCCCTTCACCTCGACGATCCCATGATAGATCTCAGGGACGGCCTGCTCAAAGAGCTTCTTGATGAAGTTCTCGTGACGCTGGGAGAGGATAATCTGTGCGCTCTTGGTGTCGCGGTGGACGCTCTTGATGACGCACTTGATCGACTGCCCAGGTCTGTAGCTCTCATGTGGGATCTGCTCACGGCGAGGTAAGAGCGCCTCGACGGTCTGCTCTTGATCAGGGGTCGTCAGGGCGACGGTGATGCCTCCACCTCGCTCAAAGCGCCTGATGACCCCGATCTCGATCTCCTCACGGCCATTGAAGTCCTCAAAGATCTTGTCACGCTCAGCCTGACGGATCTTATCTTGGATGACGCCCTTGGCCGCTTGAGCGGCGATACGGCCAAAGCCTCGGCCCTCTTTATCGACCAGCAGGAGGTCACCAAAGCGCTCAGAGTAGCGCTTGATCTCATCGAGCTCCTTAGAAAGCCTGAGCTCGAGCTGGCGGATCTGACGGTCAAGCTCTTCACGATCAGAGCCTCTACGGGAGCGACGCTCTGCCTTAAAGGCGGCGATCTGACGCTCGAGGAGCTCTGATTGGTAGAGGACGGGGAGACGAATGAACTGGCCGACCTTGAGGTCTAGGGCGTACTCACGCCTCGCGGTCTCAACATGGAGCTGGTTCTCCTCGTAGGATGAGGTCAGCTGGCGGATGCTGCTGTCACGGTCTTCACGACGCAGGAGGTGGGCCTCTTCAGTCTCATCCTCCTCGAGCTCCTCAAAGTCTGCCTCGGTGAGAGGCTCGTCCTCATCACCCACGATCTTAATGACGTGAAAGAGCTTGATCTCACCGATCTCGTCCTCATAGATCGACTCGATAGCCTTGTTGCTACCGAAGACCTTCTTTGCAGCCTTGAGCATCGCGTTCTCGAGAGCCTCTTGGAGCTTCTCTTGTGTGATGCCCTTCTCTTTCGCGACCTGCGCGATCAATTGATTCAGATCAAAGGCGTTCATGACATCTCCTCATGTGAAGAGCGCCGTCTCGGCGCGGAGATTGTGTGGTTAAGTAAAGTGCTCTCGTCGCGTTAGCGGAGGATCGCCCGAAGGTCATCATCGCTGATGACGAGCCGAGCTCGCCCGATCAGGGCGAGCGGGATTTGATAGGTGGCGCCATCCACAGACAGCTCAACGCTTGGCCCCTCAGCGTTTGTGATCTCTCCCTTGAATTTTCTGCGACCTTGGAGCGGGCTCATCAGCCGGATGCTCACGATCCGTCCAATAAAGCGAACGAAGTCAGCGTCGCACATCAGTGGCCGGTCGAGCCCAGGAGAGGAGACCCTCAGGTCATAGGCGTCAGAGATCGGGTCGACGACGTCGAGGGCAGCTGAGATCTCAGGGCTGACCTCTCCGCACTGCTCAAGTGTGATCCCGTCTGGGTGATCTAAGTAGACCCATAAGGTGAGCCGGCGACCCTCTTGGGCGCGCTCTACACCCACCAAGGTGAGCCCCGCCTGATGAGCGATCGGCTCGACAGCCTCCCACGCGCGCTTGATCGCAGGCTGGAGGGCCGCGCCGATCAAGTGGCGCTGTGGTTGATCAGGGCTAAGGTGCTCGCTCAAGTGGCTGTCTCCTGTGAGCTAGGGCTCAAGGTCATCGAGGTGTAACAGAGGGTCTAGTGAGGCCCGCGCTCGGGCTCGGCGCTGTTGAGTAGGTACAAAAAAAGGCTCCTCTGATCGCCTCAGAGAGCCCTCGTTTGGGTAGCGTGTGAGCTACAGCGCGCTTGGGATGACCTTCTTTAGCACAGATTACGCTAAGGTTCAAGGAGAGATCTGCGCAAGGGCTCAGAGGGCCTCATTAGGGGAGGAGAGGTCATAGACGATGAGGTCGTCGTAGCTGACCTCCGCGTCCCAGTGGTTGAAGGCTAAGCGTCGCCCGAGTAAGGGGGCTCGCTCAGCCCAGCGCAGGCTCAAGGCGCCGTCAATATACCACGAGATCACCCCATCACGACGCTCAATGACCCAGCGTTGCTCTACGCCTTTAGGGGCGCACCGTGGTCCACAGCGGTGATCCTCTTTACGGTCCTCACCGTGCTCATCACGGCGGGCGATGACGCGGAGCTTGTTGTGCCACCCCCCGTTGATCAAGATCATCCCGCTCTGATGAGTCTGACCGTCACCGAACAGCTCACACTTGAGGTCGCCGGTGTCTGTCTCAGCGCGGGCTGAGAGCTCTACACGGACCTCTGCGGGGAGGGTAAGGTCACGGAGCCAGAGCGCGGCGTTGTGACCGCCCGCTCCCCACAGCCTACCGCCTTCAACTCGCCACGCCGTCTGGGCGCGCGTATGACCCAAGTCTGGCTCGCCTATGTGAGCGCGTTTTAGCAGCTCAGGTGAGTCAAAGCGCTCAACATAGATCGGAGCCCAAGAGGGGGGAGGGGGGGCGACATGCCACGCGCGAGCGAGGAGCGTCACGCCCGCGATGAGCGCGAACAGGAGGGTCCAGCTGAGGATCATGAGCGCTCGCCTACGCTCGACTGGTGACCACAGGGAGCGCATGAACGTACGTAGGGTCACTGCTCAGCGCTCTCGCTCTTCATCAGCTGATCGCTCGTGAACAGCGCCTGCTCTGCTTCGATCGCCTCGACGGTCTGAGGCTCTACTGCCTCAGAGAGCGGCGTCTTGAACATCGGGAGCGCGGGAGCGTCGAGGTCGAGTATGAAGGAGGGGATCAAGTCCCGTGAGACCTGAGCTGGCTGAGCGCAGGCGGTCGCGTCTTCGAGCGAGATCAGCTCGGTGAGCGTCGCGAGCTCAGGCTGTGAGGCGGTCTCCTGCTCGATCAGCGCCTTCGCGCTCGATAAGCGGCTCTTGAAGCGCTCGACTCGGTTGAGCATCACCTGGCCGACGCCCCACATCAGCCGGGCGCCAAACGCGGGGCTCACGGTCATCATATGGTAGAGGGTCGCCCGACTCCAAGCGAGGAGCACGCAGTGCGTGGTCGTGGTCACGCTCACCTCATTGTGGACGCGTGAGAGGAGGCGCTCTTCACCAAAGCTGTCCCCGGGCGCGAGGAGCCCAACCTGCTCGCTCCCACGCTCGAGCTTCGCCTCACCGCTCAAGAGCGCCAAGAGGACCTCATCCGTCTCGCCCTCTAAGGCGAGCACATGGTCGGGACCTACACGCAACACCTCTGCGTGATGGGCGATCTCCTCTAGACCACCAAGGTCGAAGAGCGAGAAAATAGGTGTGAGCTTAAGCATGTCGAGCGGGAGCTGAGAGAGGTCGCTCTTAGGGGGCTCGGCGCTTGTCTTTGCGCTGTTCAGCGAGTGTAAGCCCGCGAGCTCGAGCTCATCGGTGATCGAGTCGTTGACCCCCTCAATTTCGTTAAGGTCTAGGTGTGGCGGGATGGTCTGCTTCCCGACCTCTGTGCCGAAGCCCCCCGTGGAGCTCGTCACTGCGGAGGGTGGGTCGAAGAGGGAGCCCTTGGTCTGCTCACCGGTCATCCGCACGATGATCGCGGTGATGTTGTCCTTCCCTCCACAGCCATTCGCGTAGTCGATCAAGCGCTGAGGGATCGCCTTGAGGTCCTCATCGGCGAGGTAAGGCTTAATCTCCTCATCTCGCTCAAAGTAACCGCTCAAGCCATCGCTACAGAGCAGGTAGTTGTCTCCAGGCTTGATCTCAAAGTCAAAGGTGTCGACCTCGACCGCCTCATGGACGCCGACCGCGCGGGTGACCGCGTTCTTATAAGGGCTGTTATGCGCCTCTTCGGGGTTGAGGCGCCCGCTCTTGATCAGCTCATTGATGACCGAGTGATCCTCGGTGACGAGCTTCGCCTCTGCGCCTCGGGTCATGTAAATACGGCTGTCACCTACGTGACCAACGAAGCCTCGACCGTTGATGATGAGGAGCATCGAGAGGGTGGTGCCCATCCCGTGGCGCTCGCTGTCCTCTTGGGCGAGGCGATAGACGAGCTGACAGGCCTGTGAGATCGCGCGCTCGATGAGGCTGAGGACGGGCTGTCTACGCAACACGCTCCCAGAGAACGCGTAGCTGTCGATCACCTCACGCTGCTCCATGAGCACCTTACGGACCTCATGAACCGCGACAGATGAGGCGATCTCCCCTGCCGCGTGCCCACCCATCCCGTCCGCGACGATGAACAGGTTAAGCTTCCGGTCGACGAGGAAGTTATCTTCGTTGTGGTTACGTGTCAGCCCAGTGTCTGTCGCCGCCCAAAACTGTATCTGCATGGCGCCTCTTATCCCTTAGATTTGGCGCACAATATGCACCCATATGAGAGTAAAAATCAACGTTGTTCTCAGGGGGGGGCGTTTAATCTTTTGCTTAGGGGAGCGCGCTGATCCACGCGTCTCGCTCGCTGAGGTGAAGCCTCATGAGCGCCTCTTGCTCATCTAGGGTCAGCTGAGCGGGCCCCTGCCTGAGCCACACGAGGTGGGCTTCATGGTAGAGCGCCATCGAGTAGCAGGTGTCTATATCAAAGGGTAGCGCTGATCGCGCGCGTCGCTTAAACGCATCAAGCTGGAGCTTGAGCGTGGCTGTGGAGCGAGCTCGCGCCCAGGGCGTGATCGCCCAGGTGAGCCCAACCGCGCGCGCCCTGCTCCGGAGCGCTGGGAGCTGGTCGAGCGCCCCCTCAACCTCAAGTCGAGCCCGAGGGCTCAGGGGGCTGACGTCCTCCACAGCGCGTGGCGCGAGCGAAGCGCGTAGCCTCAAAGGCGCCCAAGTGGTGTCGCGATGCCCACGAAACACGAGCGCGAGGTCAGGGCGCCAGCCCTCAACTACACGGAGGGCTGTGAGACCAAAGTGGGTCGCGTAGTGGGCGCTCCAGAGTGACCCACGGGGGGGCGTCTCCTCTGTGAGCGCCCTCACCCAAGCCTCAGCGCTGACGCTCTGAGCTGTGCCGTGCGCTCTAGGCTGGACCCCTGCGCCTACGAGCAAGGCGATTAAGCACAGCGGAGCGAGGCGAGGGCCTAACTCAAGCGCGCTCAGACCGAGGAGGAGGCAGAGCGCGGGGGCGCCAGCGGCGAGGTAGCCACTAAAGTCAGGGTTGACCTCTAAGAAGGGGTAGCTGAGCTTCGTGAATGAGACGCTCACCCAGATGAGGGTGAGCGTGAGCGGTATACCCCAGCGCTGATCTTGAACCCAACGGAGCGTCGCGAGCAGGCTCATGATGAGCGCGATGAGCGCGCTCACGGGCCCCATCTGGGTGAGCATAAAGGCGACGAAGCGGGGCAGGTTCTCAAGGAGCGACACCTCAGCGCTCCGCTCGGTCACAGCGCGACGCCAGACGCTGGCGCTGACCGTGTCCCAAAAAGTGCTGAGGTCATGGACGCTCCCCCACCCCTCAACGCCACCCGCCTGACCTCGAAGTGGAAGGTAGAGGTACAGTGAGAGCCCCAGCATCGTCGCGCCCAAGAGGCAGAGCGTGACGCGGAGCGCGCTCGACAGGCTCGTGTGACCGCCCCTTATGTGAAGGTGGCTCAACGCATGTACGCCTAGCCACAGAGAGAGCGGAGCCATAACCGCCACCGCTAAGAGCGTGTGGTTGCTCGCTTGAAGTCCAATCCCGAGCCCCCCCATTAAGAGCCACCTCAGGTCTCCACGCCTCAGGTAGCGCGCCCAGCAACAGACGGTGAGCGCGACCAGCCCGACCTGGCTCGCATAGACCTCAGCGCGCACCCCTTGGAGCCAGCTGAAGGGGAGGGCGGGCAGGTACAGACCGACGAGCGCTGAGGTGAGCGCACCTCGCCAACCTGACCGACCGCTCATGAGCGCGCTCATCGCGCTCGCGGTGAAGGCGCTCGCGAGGCTCAACCACAGGGCGCTCGCGAGGTTCGCTCTCGCGTAGCCATCGAGCCAAGGGAGGAGCTGGGTGAGGTGTGTGCTCAGCAGTGTGAGCGGGTGCCCAGGGGGGTGGGCGAGGGAGAGCGCTCTGGGGGTCGCGACCCACTCCCCTGTGTCATACCAGTGGACGCTAGGATAAAGGCCAGCGAGCAGGCAGACCCAGGTGATCAAGCCCACAACACAAGGGGTCAGCCATGGGCTCATCCACAGGCTTAAGTGATCACGATCAGGGCGCCCTGTAGCCCTCATCGTTGGCTCGAGCTGAGCTGTTTAGACCACGCCCACCAAGAGCCGTCATAATTCCTGACCTCGCGCGCGCCCAAGCTACGCAGGGCGAGATAGACAAACGCGGAGCGCACACCCCCAGTGCAGTAGACAAAGCTACGCGCTTCAGGGGTGACCCCGACGGCCTTAAAGCGCGCGAGCAGGGCGTCACGGCTCAGGAGTCGAGCGCCATCGAGGAGGGTAGACCAGTCTAGATGCTGAGCGCCCTCGAGGTGCCCTCCCACCGGTGACCCATAAGGGGTGTCCCCTTGATATTCTCGCTCTGCGCGGGTGTCGAGGGCCCTCCATCCGGCCCGCAAGAGCCCCTCAACCTCCTCGGTGGTCACCCTCAGCTCAGGGCGTGTCCTCCACTGGGCTAAGCGCATGGCCTGTGTAGCCTCAGGGCGACGTGTGAGTCGCTGAGCAGGCCTGCCGAGCGCGCGCGCCCCACCGGCCTCACGCCACGCCTCCCAGCCCCCCTCGATGACCTGAACCTTGGAGTGCCCCGCGTACTCGAGGCTCCACAGCGCTCGCGCCTCCTCTCCCCATCCTGAGCCCCAGCCCGCGTAGATCACAATCGGCCGTGAGGGCGTGAGCCCGAGCTCATCAAGGCGCCTGACGAGGGCGTGGTCTTCAATTAAGGTCCCGTCACGCTTACCCTTGGTGAGCGCGCGCCATGGGAGGTGAAGCGCGCCAGGGATGTGCCCTACCCAAAGCTGGACCTTAAGGTCGCGGGCGTCGATCACGTCAACCTCACCCGCCTCGATGAGCGGGCGAGCCTCACGCGCAGAGATGAGCGGGTGAGCGAGGCGTGAGTCAAGCGCGCTCATCGGCTTCGCTGTGAGGAGCCCGACCCCAAGGGTCATCGTCGCGGACAAGCAGAGCAGAGGCCGAGATTGGAAGACGCCCATCTGAGCTTAAGCGTTGGGTACTGGGCTGTACTCGGTGACAGCGTCTGTAGTCACCCGCTCATAAATGAGCGTAGGTCGCTCAACAGGCTCCTCTGACCACGCGTATGCGTTGAGGAGCCCAGCCTGAGCCTCTTCAAAGCCACGCTCGGCGTGCTCGATCCAGGCGATCGGCTCGCCTCGCTCTACGTAGTCACCCACCTTCTTGAGGAGCTCAAAGCCAACCCGTGGGTCAATCTTGTCAGAGGCGACGGCGCGACCCGCTCCAAGGAGTGATGAGGCCTTGCCTACCTTAAAGGCGTCGAGACCGCTGATATACCCCGACTGAGGGGCGAGGAGCGGCGCGCGATGGGGGGCGGTTGGGAGCAGTGAGAGGTCCTTAAGCATCGCGACGTCTCCACCATGCGCCTCTGTGATCACACAGAAACGCTCAAAGGCCTCACCGGAGTCTAGCCGTTGGGTCGCGAGGCTTGGGTCCATTCCACACATCTCCAAGAGCTCCTCAGCGAGGGCGAGGGTGAGGGCGCGCGTGTCCTCAGGGCCCTGGCCTTGTAGGATCGCGACGGACTCTTTGACCTCGAGCGCGTTGCCGACCATCGCCCCGAGCGGTTGATCCATCTGGGTGATGAGGGCGCGCACATCACGGCCGATCCCAACCCCGAGCTGAATACAGGTCTGAGCCAGCGAGCGGGCCATCTCACGGGTCTTCATAAAGGCGCCTGCGCCTACCTTTACATCGAGGATAAGGTGCTCTGAGCCCTCGGCGAGCTTCTTGGACATAATCGAGCTCGCGATCAGCGGGATCGAGGGGACGGTGCCGGTCACATCTCGGAGCGCGTACAGCCTTCGGTCAACAGGCACAATCCGCTCGGTTTGACCGATTAAGCCCACCCCAACCTCTGCCAGGAGACGCTCGAAGGCGACCGCGTCTTGCTGTGTGTTGAAGCCCTGAATACTCTCGAGCTTATCGAGCGTTCCACCCGTGTGTCCAAGCCCCCGCCCGCTGATCATCGGGACGATGAGCCCGCAGGCGCCGAGCAGGGGCGCGAGTGGCAGGCTGATCTTATCTCCGACCCCCCCTGTGCTGTGCTTGTCTACCTTGTGACCGGCGATGTGGGACCACTCGAACACGTCCCCTGAGCGCATCATCGCGTCAGTCCAGGCGACGAGCTCTGTGGTCTCCATCCCCTGAAAGTAAATCGCCATGAGCAGGGCGCTCATCTGGTAGTCCTCAACCTGGCCCGCGAGGTACCGATTGAAGAGCTCAAGGACCTCCGCCTGAGGGAGCGCCTCCCCCTCACGCTTCAGCTCAATTAAATCAACTACTCTCGCCATCGCTCGCCTCCCTTATCTAGAGGTGAGCGCGAGGAGCAGGGCGCCCCTCAAGCGGTCACCTGAGCTGCTTGATCTACGTGGGCTTTAGCCCTCGTCACCCTCATCTGCCTCGACCGCCGCCTCGGGTTGAGGGGTCTGTGAGACCTCAGCGCTCACCTCGCTAGGAGGCCCGCTGAGGATCACCCCATCATCGCTAAAGTCTTCGTCTTCAACCTCTGAGTCATCATCGAAATCAATCTCAACATAGCTCCGCTCTTCGATGAGGGCGTCCTCGGCAGACAGCGCGAGCGGGTCTTCATCGAGGTCGGCAGGCTGGTCATCGAAGTGGGCGATCGCGAGCTCTTCCGTCGCGCGCTCCTCATCGTCCTCAAAGTGATCATGAGGGGGGATAGAGGGTGAAGCGGGCTCCTCCTCTTGGGGAGGGTCGGACGCGACGATCGAGAGAGACAGGTCAAAGTCATCGTCATCGAACTCAAGCGCAGGGGCGACCTCAGGTGCTCGCTGTGCGCGCTCAGCCTCAAGCGCCTCCTCACGGGCGCGCTCAGCGGCCTCAACCGCGACCTCATCTGCGATCGTCGGCTCAGCGTTGGCGGGCTCACTCTTCACGAGGTCGCTCGGGTCGGCGACCTCAACCTCATGCATGTGCTCGAGGAAGAGCTGCGCGATCTCTAAGGTCTGGCTGACTTTTTGACCGAGGAGTGAGAGCTGACCCATCTGCGCGTTGAGCTCTGTTGCCTGGAGCGCGAGGCGCTCACGGCCTTGTCGCTCAGACTGAAGCTCACGGGCCGCGCGCTCACGGAGGCGAGTCAGCTCATCGCTGAGGCGCTGGACGCGCTCTTTTTCGAGCGACAGGTCCTCTTGGAGGCTCTGGTGAGCGTGCTCGCGCTCGGAGAGCTCCTCAAAGTGCTGACGCTTGAGCTCATCTCGCACTTGAGCCTCTGAGGCCTGCTCTTCTGTGAGGCGCGCGAGCTCCTCGTTGAGTGACTCGAGCTCTGCGTCAAGGGCAGACTTGGCCTGATTGAGCGCCTCAAGCTCCCCGTTGAGCGCCTCGATCTTGGCCTCACCGGCCTCATGCTCAGCGCTGAGCGCCTTAAAGCGCTCGTCAAAGCTCTCGTGTCGCTCAGTGAGCTCTTGGTGCTGGGTTTGGAGCGCGTTGAGCGCATCGGAGGTCTCAGAGAGGCTCGCCTCAAGCGCGCCCTTCTCCGCCATAAGGGCCTCAAGGTCAGCGCCCTTCGCCTCGAGCGCGCTCGAGAGCTCATCACGCTCGGCTTGGAGGGTCGAGAGGGCCTCCTCGCCCTCATCGAGGGCCTGTTGGCGAGCCTCGAGCTCAGCCTGTGCCTCGCTGAGCTCACCTTGGAGCGTCGTGTGCGTAGCCTCTAAGCCCTGGTGACGCTCGAGCAGGTCATCGAGCTCGCTACGGACATGCTTAAAGCCGGCGCGCTCCTCTTCGAGCGTCTCTTGGGTTTGATGGAGGACCGCCTGTTGCTCATTCAGCATCTCGTCACGCTCTTGGATGTCCTCCTCCTTGCCTCGGACCTTCTCTTTAAGCGTCACGAGCTCGGCGTCTCGGTCAACGAGCTCCGCCTTGCTACTAGAGAGCTGCTCACTCAGCGACGTGACCTCAGCCTGAGCCTGATCGAGGGAGGCCTGCGTGCTGGTGTGACGACCTTGCTCTTGCTCAAGGTTGACCTCGAGGCGCTCAATCTCGCGCTCTAGCTGTGCCTTCTGTGCGCGGAACTCATTGAGCTCGGAGACGCTCTTGGTCGCCTGAAGCTCATTGGCTTCGATCGCTCGACGGACCTGCGACAGCTCAACCTCGAGCTCCTCCTCGCGAGCTTGGGCGTCAGCGAGCGAGGCGTGGTGGTCACGCGCCTGCTCCTCGAGGCGCTCCTCATACTCTTCAAGGGCCTCACGCATCCGCTCATCAAAGTCAGCTGAGAGTCGCTCAACCTCCTCCTCCTTGAGCGCCTCAAGCTCGCCACGGAGCTCAGCGCGCTCACGCTTCAGCGTCGCCTCGAGCTCTGCGTAGCTTGACTCATATCGCTCTTTCAGCTCATGAAGCTCGCTCTCTGAAGCGGAGCGCTCACGCTCAGCCTTAGACTCATAGTCATCTTGGATCCGCTGGAGTTGGCGGTTCGCTGCGTCAAGCTCTGCCTGGAGCTCGCTGACGAGGTCACGCGTCTCGCGGTCTGTGCTCTCGATCTGCTGGGCGAGCCGGCTCGCCTCTGACTCGGACTGCTGGCGAGCGAAGCGCTCGCTCTCAAGGGAGTGATTAGAGCGCCGAAGCTGTGTCTCAGACACCCTGAGCTGCTCTTGGAGCTCGGTTACGACCTCGTTACTGTCGATGAGGTCACGCTTCGTGCGCGTGAGTTTTTGGCTGACGTCGGTGAGCTTGTCTTGGGTCTCGACGAGCTCACGTTGCGCGTCTCGCTCCTTTTGGATCACCTGATCAAGGCGCTCTTTGAGCGAGCTCACCTCACCCTGAAGGGCGGAGACTTCATCTTGAAGCTGTGATGTCTGTTGTTGGGCCTGCGTTAAGCTCGCCTCGTCTACAGTCGGACTCATATTATACTCTTCAGATCAGTGAGGGGCGCTGAGCGATCAAGAAAAGGCGCTGCCTTTGGTACAGCGAGGTGCGCCAAGGGTGTTCTATGTCAAAGTGACCCCCATTTCAAGCCTTTGTCACGCCTTTAGCTGATAAGACTCGCCTGAGAGGGGGCCCTCAGCCTTGTGAGGCTTGCCAATGGCTCAAGAGCGCACTATGCTCCGTACCCTTCACATGAGAGCAGATCGAGGCTTTTGGGTCGACTTTAGGTCACTCGGCTTGCTCCTTTTACCGCCGCCTTGATGCGCTGGTGGCAGACAGATAAGAGTTGAATATGGCTGAGCAATTTATCTATCACATGCGAGACCTTAAAAAGGTCTACACCAACGGCAAAGAGGTGCTGAAGGGCATCAACCTCTCTTTTTACCCTGGGGCTAAGATCGGCGTGATTGGTGGCAACGGCGCGGGTAAGTCTACCCTGCTCAGGATTATGGCAGGCCAAGACACAGAGTTTGTTGGCGAGGCCTGGCTCGCGAAGGGCTACACGGTGGGCTACCTCCCGCAGGAGCCGGTGCTGAATGAAGAGAAGGACGTTATGGGGAACGTCAAGGAGGCGGTCGCCGCGACCCAGGCTCTGCTCGACGAGTTTGAGGCGGTGAGCATGCAGATGGCGGAGCCGATGAGCGATGATGAGCTGAACGCGTTACTAGATCGTCAGGCCACGCTCCAAGATAAGATTGACTCCGTCGACGCGTGGTCGCTCGACAGCCAGCTCGAGGTCGCGATGGACGCGCTCCGACTCCCTCCAAGTGACGCGGACGTGACCGTGTTAAGCGGTGGTGAGCGCAGGCGAGTGGCGCTCTGTAAGCTCCTCTTAGAGAAGCCCGACCTGCTCTTGCTTGATGAGCCTACCAACCACCTTGACGCGGAGTCAGTCGCGTGGCTTGAGGCCCACCTCAAGAGCTACCACGGCACCATCGTGTTGATCACTCACGACCGCTACTTCCTAGACAACGTCACCCAGTGGATCCTCGAGCTTGACAGCGGTAGGGGGATCCCATGGGAGGGCAACTACTCTACTTGGCTCGAGCAGAAGCAAGCCCGCCTCGCTCAAAAGGAGAAGGCTGAGTCTTCTCGTCAGCGCGCGCTCCGTGAGGAGCTTGACTGGATCCGCTCCTCGCCTAAGGGTCGTCAGACAAAGAGCAAGGCGCGCGTCAAGGCCTTTGAGGAGCTGATGAACAACAGCAACCAAGAGGAGATGAGGCGCCTTGAGCTCCGTATCCCACCAGGGCCTCGCCTCGGTGACCTCGTGATTGAGGTGAACAACATCAAGAAGGGCTTCGGTGATCGCCTCTTGATCGATGACCTGAGCTTTAAGATCCCGCCAGGGGCGATCGTCGGGATTATAGGGCCCAACGGCGCAGGTAAGTCGACCTTCTTCAAGATGATCATGGGACAGGACACCCCTGACTCGGGCACGATCAGGGTTGGGGAGACGGTGAAGGCCTCGTATGTGGACCAGAGCCGTGAAGACCTCGCCCCTGACAACAGCGTCTGGCAAGAGATCTCAGAGGGCGCGGAGGTGATCGAGGTCGGTCGAGACCAGCTCAACTCTCGCGCCTACGTAGGCGCCTTTGGCTTTAAGGGGAGCGATCAGCAGAAGCGTGTGGGTGACTTATCAGGAGGAGAGCGTAACCGTGTCCACCTCGCTAAGCTCCTCAAGGCGCGTGGCAACCTTGTCCTGCTTGACGAGCCTACGAATGACCTAGACGTCGACACCCTGCGCGCCCTTGAGGAGGCGCTCCTCACCTTCCCGGGTTGCGCGCTTGTCATCAGCCACGATCGCTACTTTTTAGATCGCCTCGCGACCCACATCCTCGCCTTTGAGGGTGAGTCACATGTGGAGTGGTTTGAGGGGAACTACCAAGACTACGAGGCGGACCGTAAGCGTCGCCTTGGCCCTGACGCGGACATCCCGAAGCGCATCAAGTATCGCAAGTTTGCGCACGGGTAAGAGGGATGGTGAAGGCGATCAAGAAGCGCATCTCAAAGGCCGAGGCCTCAACTCAGAGCCCAACTCAGAGCCCACCCGAACCTCTAGCAGAGCCGGTCACCTTAGAGCAGCTTACCTTCTTGAGCGCCTCGGCGCGACGGGCGCTTGGAGCGCTCGTGAGCTCGATGGGTGAGGGCCTCGTAGACGAGGAGGGGGTTGAGGACGCCTTTGAGCTCCTAAAGCGAGACCTTGAGGGTCAGCCTGTCGCGAGCCTGGAGCTGTGCCTAGACTGGCTCCGTGAGGTAGGCTTATACCAGCTGTCACTCGAGCTCCTCGAGGAGTCATGGAGCGCGGAGCTCCCGCTCGACCTCCTTGGCAGGGTCGCCCAAGACTGGCTTGGGACGGTCCTGTTTGGTCTCAATGACGAGGCGGGCGCGCGGGTCGTCGCTCAGCATCTCACGCCTCGAGCGATCGAGCTCGGGGCCTCGTTTTGTGGAGACCTCTGTGATGTGCTCTTAGAGTGGGGGCTACATGAAGAGGCGACGCCACTGGCGAGCTTTGTAGCCACGTCTCTGCCAGGGGACATCAGCGCCCGCTTTCATCTTGGGGTCTGCGCTAAGTTAAGCGGAGACTGGACGCTCGCTCGTGAGAGCTTCGCTGAGGTCCGTCGCCTACACCCCAATGACCCAGCGACGCTCTGGAACGTCGGGCTCGTCGCGGTCGCAGAGCGACGGTGGGCAGACGCTCGGGAGGCGTGGGTAGCGCTAGGCTTCACCTTACCAGAGGGGGAGGGTGACTACGCCTCGGCGGGTGAGCTGAGCCCAGTGCGCCTCTCGTGTAGGTCGTCAGGTGGTGAGAGCATCAGTGACCGCGCTCAGACCGCGCTCAGCTCGGCCCCTAGGGTGAGCACAGAGGTGCTGTGGGGGGTGAGGCTCTGCCCTGCTCGAGTACAGCTGACTGGGATCCCATATCACCACGCGCGCTATCGCTGTGGTGACGTGTTATTGATCGATGGGGTGAAGGCTGGAGAGGTCTCGCATCAAGGTCAAAGCTTCCCTGTGAGCCCTGTGATCGGTCGTTTCTCGGAGTCTACCGGTGAGACCTTCGACCTCGTTGGACCTCCAAGAGCGCCACGCGCTGAAGAGGCGTTGAGGAGAGCGGTTGAGGAGCTGAGCGCTGAGGGCTGGACCCTCGCGCTGTGGACGCGAAACTTCCCACGTCATGTAGCTGAGCGGGGCGCCCTGCTCACTCAGCTGAGCGTCTATGTGACGCCAACCCACAGCGCTGAGGCGCTCTGTGAGGCGCTCAGCGTGAGAGGGGTCTATCAAGCGGTCCAAGAGGGGAGCCCGAGTGAGCTTGAGCTGTATCACCCTCAGTGGGCGTCGCGTGTCGGTGAGGATGTGGGAGCCCATGAGGCGCGCCGAGCGGGGCTCCTCAGCTGAGCGCTCCCCATAGGCTCTTGCTCAGCGACGCTCGCCTCTTGAGCCCCAAGTCCAGGTGAGGTTGACCAGGAAATTCCAGCTGGTCGCAAGCGCGATCCCGATGAGCTGAGCGAGGTACTGCCAGGCGCCGAGCTCAGGGGGGGTCGCGATGAGGCTCAGGAGCCCCCCTGACTCCCAAGTGTGCTGATAGCCTGCCCACCCTCCAATGGAGAGCTCACAGAGCGCGAAGATCAGTCCAAGGGCGACAAAGGTGACCCACTGCATGAGCGCGCCCACTAAGGAGACGAGCTGAAAGCGGAGCGCTCGTGCCCACCAGGGCCCACTTCGGCGATCGGAGAAGGTCCAGCGGTCATTTAACACGAAGTTAGAGAGGATAGAGAGCTCAATCGCGAGCGCAGAGGCGAGGGTGCTGATGAGGCCTAAAGCGCTGAAGATCGCCAACGCGCAGAGGTTCACGCCTACACCAGAGAGCCCAACGAGCCCAAAACGTATGAGGAGCGAGAGGGAGGCAGTGGAGGCGGGGGAGCCTTGTTTAGACCGTGGTGATGCTGTCATCTGTGCTCGTACGTAGGGCGTGATTCACAGAGGTGAGCCTCGCAGATGAGTGGGGACTTGTCACTTAAAATGACCGGTCGCCCGAGCTGAGAGGGGGTCGCTCGCTTGTCGAGGGGCTGTGGATAAGGTACAGGCTACTCACTTGATCACGTCACACAGAGGTGAAGGATGACTCTCAACATGAAGCCAATTGAGGCGATCACGCTCTTGTCACTGCTGGGCTTGGCGTCCTGTATTAACCTTTCAACG
>Ga0181594_10001230_pt1 | contig 23965 bp, 36 predicted proteins | sample 071ome_18_FD_145603 | JGI IMG/M metagenome (GOLD analysis project Ga0181594, IMG submission 145603) | Coastal salt marsh microbial communities from the Groves Creek Marsh, Skidaway Island, Georgia - 071413BT metaG (spades assembly) | ecosystem: Environmental > Aquatic > Marine > Intertidal zone... | reverse complement strand
AGTATGAGATCCAGAAGGAGTAGCCAATAATGGCGGCAAGGATAATCCATTCCATTACTTCTGTTGTTCAATTGGCAAGCGGTTAACGTGTTCCTTCACGAAGAAGTATTCAATTTTGGTCTTGGCATGTTGGACCATTTCAAAGTCTCCGCTATGCGCGGCTTCAGCCATTACCTCAGCCCAGTATTCAATCTTAGGCAGGTATCCGTTAGGGTATCGATTGTTTCTATCCATGTTGTATTAGATTATGCGAAGAGAGTTTGTTGACGGTTGTTCTTTACACGGTAGGCAGCTTCCACCGTACGGCCAATATGTTTCTTAGCGTTCTCCCAGTCCTGGATTACTCCATCCACGATTGCGAGGGCATGTTTGTTGACCAATACCAGGTAGCTTCCTTTACCGTAGCGGTTGTAGAATCCGCGGATGTTCAGAGCGTGTACCTTTTTATCTCGGCGGACGTAGGTATGGTTGACATCTTCCAATTCGATGTTACGGTGGGTAAAGTAGTTGCGACCTTCTTTGGAACGAATGGTAGCCTCCACGTTCTGGGTACCTTCGCCAGTCTTACGGTTGAACAGCTCCTCGGCAATACCGTGGCTTTCGTTGTATGAGATATTAGCAGAGATGGCCAGGGCACGAACGAAGCAGTCATTGGTTTCGTTGAGGTCCTGTGCGAGTTGTGGTTTGTCAGAGTAGTTTACCATTGTTCCGTTTTTAATTGTTTTTTGTTATATTTAAATATAATCAATATTGTTGGGAAAAAAAAATTTTTCTCTAACTTTTTTCTCTAAATTCTCATTTTTTTCTTAGATTGTTAATAACTTGCTTAGCGTGCTACAGCGGTTTTCCTATCAATGGTACATCTACTATCTGGAACTGTACTACGAGCTCTAGTGGTACTTGTACACTCCCGGTATCTGGTGGTACCTGAAAGGGTCACGCTTCACGGCCGGATTTGGATTTCCCTTAGTGACATGGGCAACCAGAGCTCTTGTCAGTTGATGACTTTGAGTACTTTGAGTGAAAAAGGTCGGTTTTGTTAGATCTAGAGCCTAAAAGGACTAGTATATATCGGACCCTTCTGGACCCTAGTACCGGAAGCCAGATTGAGAGATACCGGTCATCGCGACTGCGAATACTGGTAGACCATAGAATACTACCCTGGTTGATAGAATTACAGTATCCGGACGGTTAACGCGATTATATACAGGATTACAGATATTGAGATACCTGTTATTACTATCTGGTCTAGTTTGTTGTCCATTACGTTATTAGGGTTCTTGCCTATTTAGTGGTTGTTGGAGCATTTGAGCTCTTTGGTGGTTTGGGAAGGTTCCACTCATCATTCCAATAGATTTGAGCACTTTGAGGTTTGTAGGGTAGTTGGGGGTTTCTAAGGTATTGCATGTTCGTTTGGTTTTAGTGTGCCCAGTGTGCTGACCTTTGATGTTTTGATTGTTTAGATAGAATCCTATTGACCGCCTCTTTTACTATTAGATCTTGGAGTGGATACTGGTCTACTAGGTTTGGATATTACCGGTTTAGAATTGTTACTTGGCCTGTTATTGTTATATACAGGAGGTCTTGAGTTACTTGGTCTGTTATATGTTGGTCTGGTATTAGTAGGTGGTTTTACCCTAATAGTATTATGTGGTCGTGTAGTATTTGTATTAGGTCTTGGCTGTGTTACAGGCTTAGTTGTAATTCTATTTGGTTTTGTTGGAACCACTGATCTTTGTGGTCTTGTGATGTTTACACGGTCACGATTTGATAGACCTCTTCTTCCGTATACATTACCTAGATATGTTGTTCTTGGTCCGTAAATATAGGAATAGCCATAGGGACGATTCCACTGCCAATGCCACCAGTAATTGCTATTCCAATTTCCATACCAAGGATACTGATTAAAGGGACTCCAATATGAGTATCCGCTATTCCAACCCCAATGCCAATTTAGGTAATAGTCAAGTGGGTTTGTCCACCCCCATCTATATAACCTGTTGTAGTAATAGTTATAGTGAAAGAAGCTGTATGGTTGAGTTGCAAAGAAGTAATAATAGTCATTTGAGAATCTAAAGTCATTACGGAATTTCCAATTTAGTTGGCTTACTGTGTTAATCTCTTCTACCTCAACTCCATAGATTTCATCATATGTACCTGCTGTATTTAGAGCATTATATTGCCATTGGACTCCACAACTATTAAGTACTAAACTTAAGACTATTATACCAAATATTTTAATTAGATTTCTCATGCTTTAATTATTATTTACGATCATAGTCATCTGATACTCTGACTATATCATATTCTTTTGATTCTATCGCTCGGTATAGTTTGGAAAGTTAGAGCCGATTTAGCTTCCGGTCTCATTAATGGATCTTCCCAAAACTCAATACCTTTTGGATCAATTTCCAATACAACCGGATCCTTTATACTAAATAAGTCTTGTACGATTTTTACTCCTTTCTTTGATCCTACAACGAATGCTGCTTTGTAGGTCTGTTCCATGTTTTTATTACCTAATGATGAACCAAACTCATCTGAGTGTTCTTGTGCTGTTCTTGGTTGTAAACCGTTTTGGAGTATTGTATCAACATATTGTGCAGAAGCCACATGATATGCTTTTCTTAAGTTAGCTTTACGCACAGGAAAAATGAATGCAATTGAGTTACCCATATAGTATCCTGTTGCATCTCTTACTGCTACCATATTGCCTTCAGACATTTTGATAACCTTTTGGATAATCTTTTTGTATTTAGGTGGAAGAACTTTTGTTTGATTAGGTAACTCAATAATAAGCTTACTACCTTGTACCTCTACTGTTTCTCCTTCTGCATCAAGATAGGTTTTAACCTTATCCATTGTGCGGATAGGATCACCGTGAGCTTCATTTACAAATTGATTGTATTCCTTTACGTGTTTCATGATTAAATAAACATATTGTCATTATCTGGGCTCCAATGATCATAAAGATCATTCCAAACATTTTCTTTTTTCTTACGCGGCTTTAGCCAATTCTTTATCCAATGTTTTAACTTCTTTAGCATCTTTCTTTTGCAATTGTTTTAAGACTCTTGCCATCTCGGCATCGGCTAGTTTTATTGTAGCATCGTTAGCCCTCATACGGATTTCTAACTTTACCTTATTTACATACTTAGTAAGCTTTTCGCTTTCTTGTCCAATTGCATCCATCTTGGAAATAATGATTTCTTCTTTCTTTCTTAATGCTCCTATCTTTGCGGCTTTTGCTCTATCTGCTATTTTTACATTTCTATCTGCCGCTTTATATTCATCAGTTCCTGGCTTAAGATCGTCTCTAAATCGGTCTAATTGGTTTTCTTCAATCTCCATCTTTTGGAGTTCCACTTTTACTTTGAATAGTTCTTCTCCTAATTTATCTAATTCCCTTTTCTTTTTAGGGTTTGAGAAGATACCTTTAATGAATGAGAATATACCTTCATTTAAGATTTCAGTAAGTTCTTCATGGCTTACTTTACCCTCTAATAATTCATATGTATCATGAATTAGTAATGAGTTATGTTGAAAATTTTCGAATGTAGGTATGTGACCCATATATGCAGTGTTTTTTTATTTATTCACTGTCATATCCTTAATATCTTTAAGTGCTTCTTCAACCGTATAATACCAACCCTCAAAGGTTATCCCATCACCTTCATCAATTGCTAAGTACCAAAGGTCTTCATCATCTAACCATTGTAATGAATAACTCTTCCCTTTCATTTATTACTGAAGTATTTTATCATAATATGAGCCGACTTATAGTTTGTTGCAAGTGGAATATTATGCACATCACATAACCTCATCAACATTGATATGTCAACATCATGAGGGTGCTTATCTAAAGGATCCCTGAAAAAGATTACACCATCAACTTCACCTTCAGTAACCATTGCTCCAATTTGTGCATCACCTCCCATTGGTCCGGATGCTACCAAGTCAACCTTTAACCCAGCATGCTGTATCATTGTTCCTGTAGTACCTGTGCCTACTAATTCTACATCATCTCTTTTAAAGAACTTAAGCCTTTTCATTACAAAGGCTACCATATCTGCCTTTTTACCATCATGTGCTATGAGTGCTATTTTCATATCTTTACTATTTTACGTAGTTCGTATTCACTATTTCTAGTTTTAAACCTAATTAAGTCATCAGTTGCCTCAATTAATTCAGTAATTGTAGTAGTTTGCCATGTGAAAAATTGGTTAAATGGAGACATGATCAGAGACCTCTCTATTTCAGGAGTATCATGCTTATCTTTAAAGGTACCGTCCTCATTCCATCCAATCCAGAGGATTTTACTTGAACGCTTAGTTAATCCATCATGTGCGCGAACAAGTTCCCAATTCATCTCTTCTTGTTCTAGCAAAATTTTTGGTTGTACTCCTGTTATCATATCTTTACTTTTGCCTTCTCTAATGATACTACTGCATCATCTATATGTTTTGCAAAATCTTTATTTAATTTATATACAGGATGTTGAATTAAGTAATTTACCATAAAACTATGAAATAGTTCTACACGGTCTGCTGCCTCTCTATTATCCCTTTCTCTTGGATGCAAATCCTTTCTTATCATGATTACCTTTTAGTATGTTTAAGATTAATTGCATCCAGGTATTTCCTCTATACCTTTTCTTTCCTTCGATGTTAAGAAGATATTTTGTTTTTGTTTTCATATTAATATTCTGTGTTAAAGAAGAATGTTTGGAATAATCTACCGTCATATTTATCTTTTCCAAAATAGTCTAATGAGCTATGAAACAGATCACCTCTATAAAGAACTAATCTGTTGTATACATTACCTACCATAGCAGTCATATCCCATTTAGAAAAATCTCTACTATTAGGCCATACATGCTCATTTAACCATTCTTCATCATAAGAGCCGTCAGCTGTTCTAGGTGGTCTAACTGCCCCAGTTTCTTTATGTCTAAATAAACCCGTTCCACCATTCACAGGTGCATTAGGTGTTAAGTAACATACCCCAGCCCACATCGTCGTATGATCTGGGTGAATCCAACTTTGGTCTTCTTCTGTTGTATATTGAAATGTTGAAGTATACTCGGATTCATACCAGGTTATTTTACCTGCAGCTTTTTCAACTATTGATTGTATTGAACTTTTAAGGCCTGGCCAATCATGAAAAGGTTTTGTTCTTTGTCCAGGGTAATTACCTCTTACACCAAAATCCTGCTGCAATGCAAAAGCTCTTACACTATCAGGGTCTTGGTAAAAATCATCTGTGATTATTAAATTTGTCTTCATTTGCGAGAATCTTTTATTCTTTTTTGTTTATTGATTTCATGAAGCTTATACTCTGAATCAATCCAATTACCCTTTACGTAATCCCATAGTGATAGTCTTGGGTGATCTGGGTATTTTGGGTGCGGTTGGTTTTTGGACCATCTCTTGGCTTTATTGAATCCTTCTGCTGAGTATTCAAACTCACCTTCATAGTTTGGAAATAACCAATTCTTAAGTTTCTTTAACATGGTATTAACTCTATCTGTTTATTATTATATGCAAAAACACGTAAAGGTTTAAGAAAACTTTAATGTATTTTCCTAATGTTATTTTAATGTAAACTAAATGTAAATTATGCATATATATAATATAAATAAACCCATACATTATGAGAGTAGTATTTTTACTAATGGGTCTATTTCTCGGTATCTCTGCTTATTCTCAAGAGAATGTACAGTATGTACAGGACCCGGTGACAGAAAAGATTTCTTACACCAAATTTCACAACAATGGACAAGTTGCAGAGACAGGTTCATTTAATGCTAATCATAAAACTGATGGAAAATTCATTAGTTATGATAGAGAAGGTAACATTTTAGCCATAGCCTATTACAAGAGTGGTAAAAGATATGGTACTTGGAAATTCTATCACAGAGACACTTACGTTGAAGTAATTTATCGTGATGGCAAACCGTTTAAGGTTTTAGAAGAAAGAACTCTTGCTTCTAATTAATTTTACCTAAGAATTGTAATATGGCCGGACTTTTGAACAACATCAGTCCGGCCTATTCTTTTTCCCTTAAAGGTATAAACATAAACTCCGTCAGGTACATAATGATTTCCTGAATGCCACCCCTGTACACTCCCATCCCAATAAGGATATGAATCATAGCTATCTCCTTCGGCATAATAGATTTCATTTCCCCAACGATTGTAGATCCAAAACTCTACGTCTTCCCAGCAGTTAAGATCATAGATTAATTTCCATACATCATTAATACCATCATTATTTGGTGTAAACACATTAGGAACATGGATAGTAGTCCAATCTGGGCAATCTAATCCTGGTGGGTCCTCATCGCACGGTAAACCAGTTTCACAATCGATCCACATTTCTTGTACAATATACTCGGTAATTGTGTCAGTTAGGTATATGTAATTATCAATAAAGATTGTGTCTGTGAAGTATTCCGTGATATAAAGGGTGTCAGTGAGATATTCAGTCTCAGTTAAATAAATCGTATCAGTAACATATTCCGTGATATAGAGAGTGTCTACAATATACTCGGTTTCTGTAATGTAAAGTGTATCTGTTATGTAGATAGGTATTTCTTCATAGATAGTATCAGTTACATACTCAGTTATGTACTCGGTTATGTATTCATAAACCGTGTCCGTTAAGTAAATGAAATTATCAACATAAGTTGTATCGTAAATGAAATTATCTACGTAGGTAGTGTCATAGATGTAATTGTCAATATATTCAATTAAGGTATCTATGACCGTGTCGGTTATGAATATAGAATCAATTTGATAGATGTAAGTTATTGTTTCTATTTCAACAGTATCAGGTTCACATATCTCTGGGCATACTAAACCATCTAACTCATCAGGATAGTAAACCGTCGTATTGTTATTACCTGTTACTATTTCATCATTAACACTATCAACTGATATTGTGAAGAAACTACCAATACCAGAATACTCAAAGAAAGGTGTAGTGAATTGTTGGCCTTCTCCTGGAGGTATTTCATATCCGCCAAAACCTCCATTAAATTGGTCCCCATTAAAACATTGATAATAATCCTCATTCCATATTTCGATACAGTAATTAAGTATTGGTTCATTACCATAATTCCAAACCGTATATGTTAATTGATACGCTTGTGCATCACCAATACAACCTATCTCGAATTCAATATTATCAACGACAGCATCAGGAGCGTCAGGCGGACATGCAAAATCAGGAGAAGCTACTGCTGCGCCAGGATTTTCATCTCTACACATATACCAAGAATTATCGCAATCCATGTCTTGGTAAGTATCTGGGCACCATGTACCATCAGCCCAACCACCATTACATTGATACCAAGTTGCTCCATAATTTACTTGCCATACAACAAATTCAATACACTCATCTTCAGACAACCAATAATCTATTAAGTCATCACCGCATTCGGCAAGTGGAGATGGATATGTGTCATAATCTCCAGGCGGGGTTAGAGGAACGTTTACTACATCCCCTGTTACCAAACCATTTCCCATTATCTCTTCTTGAAAAGTAACCGATGCTGATGGGCTATACCACCAACCTAGGTGATTACTATTAGGATTCTGTCCTAAGTATCCTGACCAATTTGGACTACATGGAGGTAAACCAAAGGTTTCATTAAAATCTTCAATGACTTCGTTGTCAGGATTTATAGGCTCAGGTAAATGATAGCCTATCTGTAGTTGTGTAACTTTACCGTTTACACCACCAGGCCCATTTGCAGTACACCCTAAAGAATTAAGTACTTCGATTGTAACTTCATAAGTATTAAGGTTAACACCTGTTATTGCCACATCACATTGCGCTTTTGTTGTAAAGCCCAACAAGAAATAGACAAATAGCAAAGTAGCTAAATGTTTCATGATTAATTAAAAAGTAATTTTGAGTTGTGCCCCGCGTTCAAGGCTATTGGATTGTTACCTTATATATTAATCAAGCTTATCCCAGATACCAGGATATTCTTCCTTAAAGTCTTCACCGTAAGTTTCATCCCAGATTCTAGAGATTTCTCTCTTATCAATATCATTAGGACGGTTCTTTAAGATTTTAGCAACCGCCGGGAATTCGGAAATAAAGTTTTCTCCGTATATTTCTTTCCAAAGATCTAGGAAAGTTTTCTTTGTCATTTCAGCTTCAGTAACTGATTCTTCTACTGCTTTACTAAATGTTTTCCAACTATCAACAGGTTTTCCATTTACTTTGATAGTTCCTTTATAAGTATCATAGTAAACTTCAGCACCTTGGTAAGTTAAATCTAACACAAGAGTATCATAGCCTTTACCAATTGCAGTACCGCCAGTAATTCTTTTACCTGCTTTTTCTGCCCAACGAGCAATTTGCTTTACATCTCTAAGAACTCCTCTCTCTTTTGCAAATTTTTCAATGTTACTAGGAACGTTAGCAGCTTCATTAATGAAGTCTTCTGAAATATTAAGAGATGCTTTAATATCTTCAATATCTACTTTAACATATTTAGTAGAAGAATGAATACCGGATTTCCTTTTACCAATTTTTAATTTACCTTTCTTGTCAGCTTCAACATCTACAAATGCAGGTTGACCGCCGACACTACCAGCTACTCTTTGATAGTAATGACCATATTCTGATTTAATATATTCCCCAGGTTTGATAGCAGCTGCTTCATTAACTATTGATTCTTTTACAAATACAATAAATGATTCTCCATCTGCATTAGGATCTTCTAATTCTTTAAAGTCTACATTATATTTCTTTAGAATCTTTTTAGCATCATCCCATTGATGTGATACATAAGAATAAAGAATAACTGTGTTTTCATCTTCAGGATTAACTCCAGCCTTTTTCCAAATCTTTTTTGTAGCATCATCAGCATCATCAAGCCAATCAATCTGAGATCCTTTTCTTTCTAAGTCTTTGATTGCTTTATTAGCATCAGGTGCTTTACCCCAGCCTTCATTAACTGCTGGTCTATCTATAGAAACCTCAGCAATATCTGGTGATTGTATGTCAAGATTAGGCTGACCGTATGCGATATGAATCTTATTTAGAATTTTATCGGTACCTGTCATATAAATCTTATCACCTTTAGCACCGTTCTTCTTTACCCAATCTACTGCATAGCTATAATCATTATCAGATGGTTCTACTATATTGAATAACTTACTTGGGCCTGAACTAAATACTGACTTCTTAAAATGTTTCTTAAGAGCCATGTAAGCTTTTTTAGCCATCTGGGCAATACCTTCACTAATCATTCCGCCATGATCAAACATTGACTTATTAACCGTGAACTTTTTACCGTTTTGCTTTAAGGTTAATACATAGCCATTATTGTCAAGTACTTCGGCATCACCGCCCATATACTTAACCTTAGTGCCTTTCTTAATAGCCTTAAAATCCTTAAGGTCTATTTTTGTCATATAGGCTTTCTTTTCACTAACCTCACGGTAAAGAGTTGCTCCAGTGCTATCCTCCACAGTTACTATAGCGTTTGGGTACTTCTTTTGTATAACATTAAAAGCAGCAGGGATTGCTTCAGGTGTACTTACCTGTTCCTGGTGAATAACTTTCTTATTCTTAATTACAACAATAGTTGCAGGATAACTGCCTTTCTTTGAAGCTTTAAATACCTTTGAAAGTTTAGCTTCATTTATAAAGCTTTCATATGTTTTGAAATATTTCATTACTTGAGTGAATCTAGTGTCTTTTTACAATTATTGTTGAATTCTTTCATTAAGCGATTTGCCTCAGCTTTATTACCGTCTTCAAGTTCGTCAAGAGCAAGACCAAGTGGAGATTTTTCTGAATGATAATTTACATCTTCAAATGAATTGTATAATTTTTCCAATTTCTTAAAGCCCATAGAAGCTTTTGCCTTGGCACCCATCTCTAACATTCCAATGTAATCAAAATCTTTAGACCACATATCTCCTAGCTTATAAGCTTCGTTCATACCATTGGTTGAAGATTCAATTGATTCGAATGATTGATATAACTTTATGTGCTTCATAATATTTATGTCTTTATTTTTTATATTTATACAAGTCCTTTAGGAATAGTTTTACCTGCACCTCGGCCACCTCTACGTCTTAATGATTCTAATTCCTCGACTGCAGTTTGGTGATTCTTGAGGTAAGGTAAAAGTACACCACCTAAACTTTGTGGATCTGCTAGAGATAAAACTTTGGCTAATGAAAAGTGAGCAAGCTTATGATTCTTTTGAGCCATCTTAGCGTCTTTTAACATTTGCTCTAAAAGTTTAACAATCTGATCACGATGTCCCTGGAGTGTTCTTACACCACCCACGCCTTGATTATGTACTTCTATAGCTTTAGGATCCGAGCCATTAAAGCCCGGATCCTTTATGTTTTGTATTAAGCTCTCATTTACAAATTCGTCAAATGATTTCATAATTAATCTTTCTTTATGAGACCTCTTAAAATATCCCAATTTCTGGTTAAGAAAACACCAAACGCAATTCCTGCATAAATCTTAAAGCCAAAGGTCCAAAGACCTAGACCGATTCCTAATGATGCTAATGCAGTAAATCCTTTGGTATCTACCCAGCTAACAATTTTTCCGAAAATTTCTTTAACTTTTTCCATGTTAATGATTTTATTTTTTACTATGTTATGTTAACTCTGCTTTAATTTGATTAATATGCTTGCACATACCTCGAAATTTTCCTGCAGGGCAGTCACAACTTAGATTGTCACCTTTCTTGGTAACAATATATTTATTCCCTGTTGAACCTGTAACTTTAAAAGTTTCAGTTTTAATGTTTCTATAAGGATTAATAACCTCAACATCATCAAAGGAAATATGATCTTCTACTGGAATCCATCCTGGAAATAGGTACTTTTGCCCACCTATAGTAGAAAAGGCAATACCCATATGAGATTCTATTTTATACTTCTTCGTCATCTAGGTCTTTTACCATGTTATTTAGTACTTGGTCTAATGCATGGTCTTCATCCCACTCATAGTTTGAGATACGATCCATAAGATCATTAATTTCCTCTCTACTTAACCATCCTACAACATCGTCGTGATGATCTGGGAAGAATCTCTTTGTTACCCAGTTTTCTTTATCATCCCAGATTGCAATTTCAAATGAAGAATGCTTATCTGGGCTATCTAGGTCTTCTCTAGGGGTGCAGTATGCAAAGGCACCACACACAACAGAAAGTGTGTAACCATTCTTAAAGTGAGTCTTTGATGAAAAACCACCTAACGGTTTTGGTTTAAAAATAATGTTATTGAAGTTCATTGCCATCTTGTTATGTAAGGTTAAATTGTTTTTGTACTTTAGAAATAAAGTCCTCGGTGGACAGTATGGTTGGTTCAGAGAATTGTACATCATGGTCGATGTATTCAAATTTCTCATAGTCATTTGACTGTGCAGCGACCATCTCAATAAGAATTTCCTTAAGGTCGTCGGCATAGATTACCACGTCAGAGTCAGCCTTAATGATAAACTCATGGCCACCCTTAGGTTTCCAATAAGGTGACCCTTCAAGACCGTTAGGTCCGATTGCGTAATTCTCGTAGTACTGTGCTGTGATGCGAATTGTTGTATCCATGTTTCCGTTTTTGAATTATATTTAAATTATAACAAAAGTTCTTTACTTCTGAAAGTTTTCTTAGCATAAATTTACCCATACATCTTTGTAGATGAGAGTCTTTTCATATGCAGCAATAAGAGCATTTCTAAGCTTCTTTGCAATTGCCTCACCTTCTTCGATGGTATCTACCCAGATACAAAATTGAGAGTATTCAGAATCCCATCTAATTCCTGAATCAGTTACTCGCTCACTGAGGAAATCCTGGATGTCATGTCCTGAGACCGAGTCTACACACATACATTCTCTAATGAGTTTGGCACCTTGTGTACCAATTCCTACAGATAGACAGTCGGCTGTACCGTCAGAGTTTTTAAAGCCAGATACATAAAACATATTATGATTGTTTAATTTTAACTTTTGAAAGTGATGTGATGAATAATCCACCGGCTAAGATAAGTGCCATGAAGCAAGTAGCCATTTCATTAAGAGGACCGGCAAAGTATTCCTGGAGAGTGCCATCTGCAATGCGGTAAGCGATTGCAGTGCAGAGGGCAGATCCTAAGAATTTTGGTATGTTGATAGTTACATTCATTATCCGATAACTTTAAGCATTGATGCAGTAATGTTCCAAGAACGACCGTTTCCAAGTTCGGTACATTTGACATTCTTCGGATTGATCTTTGTAACTCGGAATTGTTTTCCGTAAGCCTTTGGGTGATCCACCTCACAGATGGCACCGACATAAAGATTCTTCTTAGCCTCGTGGAGTTCGTTACCGAAGCGGTAGTTCAGTTGGCTAACAATTGCAGATTTGAGAGATTTGAGATCCTCAGTACTCATTTCGGCGAGTTGACCTTTGATGTTTTGGATTGTTTCCATGTTTCCGTTTTTAAATTTGTATATTATAAATATAATACAAATTGTTGGGAATTGAAAATTTTTCCTAGACTTTTTTCACAAAGTTATTAACAATTTTTGTTAACGTCTTGGGATCAGATTGTAGTTAGGCTTTTCAACTCGACTTTCTTTTACACCATTAAGAACATCAGTAAGTTCTTTAATACCTTCCTCAAAGGTAGGCTTTCCTTTTGTAGGATACATAAATACCTCATCGGTCATTGATTGACGACCTGTTGTAGTTGAAGGTGCACATCGTAAATACCAACTAAATCTTGGCGGTTGTACCATTGTAATTGCATACCAGTTTTTGTCTGACATCTGTACGAGAATACCTTCTACTTTCGTGGTACTCTTCATTTCTTTGGTTTTGATAACTTCTAACATAGTTTTTTTTAAATTAATTCCAATTGTCTATCAAATGGAAGATAAGACTCAAGTAAGGTTTCTTGGTCTTGTAGGTACTTAAGTACAGCAACTTCTTTGGCTTTTGCCTCAACCTCGATATCTACAGAATGGCCATAGTCATTGATCTTTTCGTAAATAAAGTCAGCATGAGCTTGTGCTTTAGATTCTGGATTTTCAAAGGTACGACGACATGATGAGTAATGAAAAAGAGCCCTTACACCGTGTGAGTGCCATGTACTCATTGCCAATTCAAAAGCTTCTTGTTCAGAAAGGCCGCCAGTATTGAATCTGTGGTGGTGATAGTCAAAAGTAATAGGTACCTTGACCGCAGAGTAAATACCTTCGTAAAGATCTTTGACAGAATACATGCTTCCTTTGTCATCATTTTCCACCACGAGACGAGCTTGAGCCGAATCAGAGAGTTTGAGATAATTAGAGGCCCATCTACCCATAGTAGCCATCTTGTCACCGTATACACCATTACAATGGATGTTGATAGGATACAGGTGAGATTGTGGAAGACCCATAAGATCCATGATCTCAGCATGTTGATTAAGTTCTTTGATTGTTTTTTGAACCAGCGTAGGATTAGGAGAACCTAAAACGTTGAATGGACCCGGATGAAATGATAGCCTTTGACCGTACTTAAGAGCAAGATTACCGCAACCGCGTAAGAGGGTTGAGATTTTTTGATAATCTGGAAGATCTTTGATTTCGTATTCAGACATCCAAGGAAACATATCAGATGACATGCGATATACCTTGAAGTCATTCTGTTCATTCCATTTGATAATCTCAATAAGATCTCTAATATTTTGCAATGCAAGACTGCTTACGTGAGTCATACCTTTTTCTTTGAATGTAGCTTTACGACATGTACGGTTGACTGTAATTGGTTTATTGCGCAAATTCAGATTGATACAACAGTATCCTAATTGGGTACTCATATTGATAGTATTTAGTTTAAATATAACAAAGATATTTAAACTTTGAAAGATTCTTCAATGATTTCTTTTGGTGTTAAGTTATACCAATCACCTCTTTTTACTCTTATCAGATAATCTTTCCATTTTTTTATGAGCTCTTCTGCTGAATGTAATTCACCCCAGGTTCTACAATCCGAAGGGTCTATGTCATTAATGCTTTTAGCAGCTTCAATAAAATCATTTAATACAACACACCTAAACCCGGTTACACCATGAACTACATTATCAGGATATCCTCCCCAATCAGTAGTAATAATTGGTGTTCCAGATGCAGCTGCTTCAACTGATGTTAATCCATAAGGTTCAAAATAAATAGAAGGTGTAATTACTGCCTTTGCCTCAGATAGCATAGTCTTTCTTTTTTCACTATCCAAGTACCCTATGTATTCTACATTAGGTGATGTACGATTAGACCATTTAGACCAATCACCACTTCCTGCAATTTTAAAATTTTCATTAGGTAAATTTTTTGCCATATCTAAAACGATTGATAAACCTTTTGCATCTACTAATCTAGACATAAACAAAAAATAATTTTCTTTAGCAGCAATGTATCTAAAATCTTTTAATTCATGAGAAATTGGTGATATGACAGTATCATGCCACTTAGAATCAAACTTATAAGGATGCTTTCCGTAATGCCAACTCTTAAGATTATGCCCTGCATAAACATGATATGTAGTTGCAGCTGAAGGGTTATAATGACCAACATGCCCATCAATTACATAAACACCAAGATTACCAATACCTAGTTGGTGTAAATGATCAACCATTGTACTCCACATACATATTACAATATCACCTTTAGTTAGATTATGCACCAATTGTTGATATACCCTCACAGTAAAGTCATAATCTAATTGATTGTTAAGAATAACTTCAGAATCTTCTGAATGAGGTATGTAGGTTTTTTTCCATTCTAAATTAACAACGCCAAATTTATTTACACACTTTACTGTTGATTCTTCATAACCGTAATAATTGACGTTCCACCCCTCTTCGGTTAATTTTGTTGGTAAAAAGAAGCTTGCTCTTGAAAAAGGATCAATCGTTGGAAATTCTCGTGAAGGGTTACCAGGGCATCCAACTATATGTACGGTTGTTTTTGTCATAATTAAGAGAAAAGATTAAATACCCACCTCCAAAACATAAAAGACAATAATAAAAGTAATGACCAGATGGTAATGAATGGCAAGTTATACTTAGATTTTTTCATATTTAATTATTTAACGGGGCTTTGATTGTTGGGTGAGATTCATAGTGTAAAAGTTCATAATCAAACTCACCTTCCAATAGATTCACATTACTTACCTTTATTTCAGGTAATGTATAAGGAAGTCTTTTGATCTGTTCTTGCGCTTGGTTTAAATGATTTAAGTAAAGATGACAGTCCCCAAGATTACCTACCAGTTGATCAGGTATCATATTTACCTCTTCTGCTATAATATTAAGTAAAAGTGCATAACTTGCAATATTAAAAGGTAATCCTAAAAATACATCCACACTTCTTTGATTCCACATTAAACTAATCTTTCTTCTTGGAACATTTCTTTCATCTAAATCTTCATGTTTAAATTTTTTAGCATATGAAATATCTTTTCCAATAGAAAGAGTCCATTCTAATACTCTTTCTTCTAAAGACATTTCTGTAGTATAAGCCTGAAAACCGTAATGACAAGGTGGGAGTGTCATTTTATCTAACTCACCAACATTCCATGCATTAACCATTAATCTTCTGCTGTCCGGATTTTCTTTAAGTTCAGTAATTAAATTTTTTATTTGGTCTTCACCATCCCAATCTCTCCATTGTTTACCATAGATTGGGCCAAGTTCTCCCCATTTCTCAGCGAACTCGTCATTATTTAGAATTAAATCCTCAAAACATGCTTGCTTAGTAATATAAGGACCAGCATCAAGTTCACCATTATGTTTTTCATAGTTTTTGATAGCATCACCAGTCCAAATATGACAACCATTCTCTAAAAGATATCTAATGTTAGTATCTCCTTTTAAGAACCACTTAAGTTCTGTTATCATGGTTTTAACTGCCATTTTCTTTGTAGTGAGAAGAGGATAACCTTGCGTCATATCCCATCGGATAGTATAGCCAAATATTGATTTTGTACCTACACCTGTTCTGTCTTTCTTTTCAAGACCGTAATCTAGGATAGTGCCTAAAAGATCTTGGTACTGTTCGTCTATCGTGTAATCTTTATCTATATTCATTATGTTAAGTATTGAGAAATTATGTAAGCTATCTTATACCCTACAAATCCACCAAAAGCTGTTGGGATAGGAAATAAAATAAATTTTGCTAATGATGTTACATACTTAGGTCGATTAATAACCCTACTAATGTAAAAGTAATGAAACATATATCCCATAAGAACTGCTATGTCAATTCTTAAGGCGATGAATGGTACAATAATAGCACCACTTAAACCAAAGATAAAATTTTCTAGGATAGCACCACGAATCTCGGTTTTATCAGATTCACGATATTCTTTTGCGATTTTCTTTACACCCATTTGTTCTTTTTAAAATATAACCACATTGAAACCACAGTCACAACAGTGAGTGCGGTAAATACCCAAAATCCATTATCATCAGAGATAAGTGGGACATCATCAAAATTCATACCCCAAAGACCTGTGTAAAATGAAAGAGGTAGAAATATAGTAGACCAAATTGTAAGAATATTAAGTCTCCTATTCATTAACTTATCATTTCTCTTATCTAACATTGACTCAAGGACTAAATGAATTTCTAATAGCTCTAATTCATTTGCTTTAAGTAACTTCTTCTTAAGTATGTAAAAGCTATCAGTATCAATTTCTTTACCATCAAAGATAAGATCTTCAAACCTTTCTAATTCTTCTTTGAGTTCTCTTTCCATAAATCTAATGTCCAAAGTAATGATTCAATAAAATATAGTATACCTACTAATGCCATTCCGTAATGTGTCCATGTTCCTTGATGACCATAAGTAAAATCCTGATATATTGAAGGAATAGCAGATCCCATAATAGATACACTAAAAAGTAATTTTACCCATCTATTTTCTAAAAATCTTTTCATAGTAAGTGTGGTTTTGCTTCATTAATACCAGAATTAGTTACCTTAACATAATTAGGGTGATAATGATTAATGTCACTCGCGCCCGCATATGAAAAGGCAGATCTTATACCATCAGTTAAACCTTTGATTATATATTTTACACCACCTTTAAATGGAATAACGGTGGATTCTCCTTCAATGTTCCTCTCCGCTTGACCATGAGCAGTTTTTGTTTCCAAAGAAGCAGATCCACGATATCTTTTGTAGAGTGATATATGTTTCTCAATCAATTGACCTGGAGATTCCAGTGTACCTGCAAGAAGCGAACCTAACATTACATTATCAGCTCCAACTGCTAATGCTTTTGAAATATCTCCACTACTCCGGATACCACCATCTGCCATAACAGGTACTTCTGCAACTGCAGCAACATCTTCAAGGCAAGAAACATTAGGTACACCGAATCCTGTTTTAATTCTTGTGGTACAAAGTGAACCTCCGCCGATTCCTACTCTTAGCCCGTCCGCTCCTGCTTCTTGGAGCCTTTCAGCTGCATCAGCCGTTGCAATGTTTCCTGCAATAATATCAACATGAGAAGGCAAATTCTTTTTACACCAATGAATCATGTCTATAACATTCTGATGGTCTCCGTGTGCCACATCAATAAGAAGTACATTTGCACCGGACATCACAAGGGAATTTGCCCTATCCTTATCATCTTCCTGGACGCCTATTGCAGCCATAATAGGAACCATCCTCTGTTCGGTATGCCAATCATCGTACATTACTCCCCACTTTTCTGCAAGATCAGTTTCGCTGTAGATCCACTTATGTAAATTATTTACAATGTCTGCCTGTTCTTCAATAGGTAAAAATCTATGAATACATCCAACGCCACCTAATTCCGCTAACTTTTTAGCCATATCTAATTCACATACAGTATCCATAGGAGATCCTACAATAGGAATGAGAATGCCGTAATTTTTAGAAAGCTTTGTGTGGAGTTTAATCCCTTGTCTAGACTTAACGCCCGAAAAAGATGGTACTAATTGAATATCATCGTAAGTTAAGTAAGTCATCGTTTGTTTATTTTTATATGTAATTTATGTGAAAGGTTTAACCTTTTGTTATTTTAATCTTCCCTTTAGTTGTAGAAATTCTAATTACATCACCCTCAGATATTTCATCTTTAAGAATCATTTCAGCAATAGGATTTTCAATTAATCTTTCTAATGATCTACGCAAAGGACGAGCACCGTATTTTGGGTCATACCCTTGTTCTAAAATAATATCCTTGGCACCTTTACTTATCTTCATCGTGTAATTGCCTACATCTTTTAAATTCTCGAATAGCTCTTTACATTCTTTATCTAAGATTGACATTACCACATCTTTTGTTAGTGAATTAAAGATAATGATGTCGTCGATTCTATTTAAAAATTCTGGAGAGAACTTTGATTTTAGAGCCTTATTGATAATACTTTTCTCTTCTTCATGTTCTTGTGCTACTGTCTTTGTGGCAAATCCTATCCCTGTACCAAAATCTTGTACCTTACGAGATCCGGTATTTGATGTTAAGATAACCAAACAATTTCTAAAATCAATTGTTCTACCTAAGGAATCTGTTAGGAAACCATCATCTAACATTTGGAGAAGTACATTAAACACCTCTGGATGAGCTTTTTCAATCTCGTCAAATAATATAACAGAGTGTGGCTTTCTCTTCACCTGCTCCGTTAAAAACCCACCACCTTCATGACCTATGTAACCAGGAGGAGCACCGATTAATTTAGATACAGAATGAGCCTCCATGTATTCAGACATGTCTATTCTAATTAGATCTTCACCAGAGTCAAACATATACGAACTAAGTTCTTTTGCTAATTGAGTCTTACCAACACCAGTAGGCCCTAGGAAAATAAAATTACCCATAGTCCTATCCCTTTTGCGAATACCTACACGATTTCTTTGAATCGTCATTGAGATCTTATTAATAGCTTCTTCTTGCCCTATTACCTTAGATGATAGATGTTTGTTAATTCCTAATAAATTTTTGTTTTCTTTATCAGTAATTTTTTCTATAGGAACCCCTGTTGCTTTTGAAACTACATGCAAAATATCATCATCGGTAATATCCATCTTAACCTGTGAAAGTTCAGATTTCCATTTTTTGTATTCATTATTAATACGAGATTTTACCTTTAAGCAATCATCTCTTAACTTTGCAGCAGTTTCATACTCTTGGGATTTAACCGCTGTTTTCTTTTCGGATTCCAGTTGATTAAACTTATCCTCCATCTTCTTAATACGCTGAGGTATTTTTACATGTTTAATATGCTTATATGAACCAACCTCATCTAAAATATCTACTGCCTTATCAGGAAAGAAACGGTCCATCATATATTGATCAGCAACCTTTACGATAAGTTCAATAATTTCGTCAGAGTAATTTACATTATGATAATCTGAATATCTATGACGTAAGTGGCTTAAGATTTCAACAGTTTCTTCCAATGAAGGTGGTTCTACTACTACCTTCTGAAACCTTCTATTTAAGGCCCCGTCTTCTTCAATACTTTCCCTAAATTCATCAAAGGTTGTTGCCCCTATACATCTAATTTCACCACGAGCCAATGCAGGCTTAATAATATTAGATGCATCAAGAGAACCGGTAGATCCACCTGCACCCATAATAGTATGAAGTTCGTCAATGAAAATAATTACATGAGGATTTTCAGTAAGCTCATCAACTATGGCTTTCATCCTTTCTTCAAATTGACCTCTGTATTTGGTACCGGCTACAATAGTAGATAATTCTAAAGTGTAAATGATTTTACCCTGTAATGTAATTGGTACATTACCTTCAACTATACGTGATGCTAAACCTTCAACTATAGCAGTTTTACCGACACCTGGTTCCCCAACCAAAACTGGGTTATTCTTTCTACGCCTGCCTAAAATTTGTACGGTTCTTCGAATTTCATCTTCTCTACCAATTACAGGATCAAGCTTTTTATCAATAGCTAATTGTGTAATGTTTGTTCCGTAAGATTCTAATATTGTTAGACTATTAGTTTTTTTAAATTTTCTAGAACCCTGTCCTTCTTTTGGGCTGTCTTCTGGATAAATTTCTCCCATACTTAATTTACATTTATAGAATAATTATAACAAAGATATTTCATTTCTGAAAGGATCTATATTAATTATACCTTGAAATAAAGAATGGTTTAAGTTAAGATTTGATAGAAATACTTAAATTAGATTTGCCTTTGATTAGGCGGTGAATTAAGCCTTTAGGTATATGAATGATTTTACCTGGCTCTAATGATTGTGGTAATTCATTATCAAATTGAAATTGCCAATCATTTTCATTAAGAGCTTCAATGTATCTATGTTCTTCATCTGCATGCCATTTGTATAAGTGATCTGGTGCAGTAGGATCAAAGTGTCTTAATACCGTATCATCGGAATAGCTTTCTTCAATAAAAGGTCTGCGTTGATCTTCCATTTGACTAACAACTTCTTCGTTAGTCATTTCTTTGCATTTACAGCTTTTACATTTACATGACATATCTCTTTTCTTAAGTTTATCTGATACGTAAGTCTTAAACTTATCAGGATACCATGCATGAATAAATAAAGCCATTGACATTTTCATGGCATCTAACCAATGAACCCAATAATTCATTTGGACTTCTTTTAAGTGTTTAAACATTTACTTCTTATCTAAAAGATCCTCTCTACCTAATTGCTTATAGACTTCTTTACGGGTCTTTTCCATCTTTTCAGCATAGGCAGGATCATCGTTACGATTGAATACGACCTGTTGAGTTAAGGAACCACTAATTTTCTTAAGATCTTTATTTCTTGTTTTAATTAACCAAGCAGCAAGGTCTTTAGGATTTAAATCCCTAAAACGCCCCTCTGCATCTGGCGCATCAGAGTCATGCCAATCAGGAGCACCTTTAGGTTTCTTTTCAATAATAAATTCTATGTATTCTTTAATGTGTTTCATTATTCTTTTATGAATCCCATCCAATTATCAGTAATACCTAAAACACCGCTTCCACCGACCATCTTATCACCAGCCTTCCAATCCATGTAAGGTCTATTTGTGGAACGACCATCGCTGATATAGGTAAGTCCTAGGTCTTGCCCAGCTGCTTTAAGTTTAGCTCTATCTGCAAACTTAGTATAGTTAACAAAAAGTTTTACTTCACCTCTGTGGTTAGCAGCTTTAGCTTTAGTAACAGAAGGGACTGCTTTCTTTAGCTTCTTTTCGTAGTCTGCTGCTTGTTTTAAGTTGATTCTCTTTTCAAAAAGAATCATATCTCTTTCAAACCCAGAAGGAAGATCTTCCCATCTACTATCAATATATTTTTCAGCATCGTCTGGATCTTTAATAACAGATAAGAGAGCATCAAATCTTTTTTCATCACTCATCTTTCTCCACATCTGTTTGGTTACCTTTTTGTTTCTGGCTTCATTAACTCTATCATAAAGTTGAGTATCACTATTCCATGACCAATCATCTTTATTAAAATCTTTTAGCTTTTTTGCCTTTTGATATTCAGCAGATGATAAATGATCTGCTTTAAGATTAACCCTTTCATTAACTGATTCTTTTACTACCCTATCCCAGGCAGCCATAAACTCTGGCCCGTCTAATTTAAAGTGAGATACAATATCAGCAATAGCATCATCCATTGACATTTGTACTTCATCTTCGTATTTTTCTCCTGTGATGGCTTCATATTCGTTACGGATACCTTTTGCTAATGTTTCAGCATCAGTATACCTTCCACGAATGTTTTGTCTCTTTAGAGCAGCCAAAGAGTTCTTAAGAGATCCTACTCCGTTAACCCCTCTTCTGTATGCTTCGTATGTTTTAAAGTATTTCATATTATTCACCAAATTTTGGAATTCTTCCGAACTCTGCTTCTTTTAATGCTTTTTGAAAATCTTCAGTATCTGGAATAAGATCTTCAGCGTTTAAGGCCTTTGCTCTTTTTGCAATAAACTTTGCAGCTGCTGATTGATCTTTAGCTCTTCCGTATGCCATTATAGCATTCTTAAGATCGTTTAAATTCCTAATAGGAAAAGATCCATCAGGTAAAGCTAATCCTTTCTTTCCCATTTCCATTCTTTCTGCGGCGGAATATCCTTTTACGCCTTCTGTAAAAACTTCATCCTCACCTAACGTATAACCGTCCCATGTTTCCGGTGAGCCAGACTTAGCTTTCATGCCTACAATCTTTTCTATCTTAGGTACATTAACGTTTACTTTATCCTCTTGACCAGTTAAAGAAACTCTTAAGTAAATCTTTTTACCTTGAGGATAAAAATCACAATCACCTAATCCTTCTTCTTCAATTTTGTCAGCTAATTTTTCAGCAGACTTTTCATCCTTTAAAATAAAGTGAATATGACCATCACCTTTGTCAACCATCTTATCGTACTTACCTTCATGAACTCTGGCTTCATAATAATCATACTCTTCTTCTTGATACCACGATTGATTTGGGTCGCTGTCAGCTTCTTGAGTAAAATCATGCCTCTTCCAATTATACCTAGGATCTGTAACTAATGCTGGAAAAAGTGTTTTTCTTTTCTTGTCTTTAGTTTTTAATTTACCAAAAGCTAAATCAATACCTTTTTGTCTATCGGCATCATAACCATTCATAGTAGCAACAAGATCATAATAATCCATTCCTCCAAATCTACCATAACCATCATATTTGGTTTCCTTCCATTTATTACCTTTGTTGTCATACATATAGACATCGATAGTATTTTGTCTTTCTGAACCGATTTGTTCTCCGGTATCTTGAGTCATCCATGAAAATTGACCTTCGTTTAATTTATAGGATTTCTTTTCCCCAATAAATTGTTCTCTACTCTGGATATATTTCATATCAGTATCTTATTTTAACTTTTTGCGTAATTCTGCAATCTCAGCCTTGACATCTGCCTGTCTTTTCTTGGCATCTTCAATCTTACCTTTTAATTCCTCGATCTCTTCAGCCTCTTCTTCGCCGTCCATTTCAGCATATTGATCTCTAGCGGTATCAGGATCTTCTCCCATATCTTTTAAATCTCTATACATCTGACGTACGCCCCTCTCAAATGCAGCCTCTACTTTAGTAAGATCCTTTTGATAGTCTTTTATGTCATCTGTAGTAACATCAATTTCAATTTCCAATTCACCGATTTGATCTTCAATTGCCTCGGTATCAACACCACTATCAGATCCACCTTTCATCTGATCTTCTTTTGCCTTAACCTTTTTATACATTGGGTTATCAGGATCTCCTAAGATTGTCTTAACAGTAACCTCTCGACCGGTTTTAGGATTCTTAATAACAGTACTATAAAATTTATCTAAGTCGGATTCAAGAATAAATTGCTCAAATAATTTAATATATTTCATATTATAGGTATCTTTTTGCCATTCTTTCCCAGTTCTTAAGACCTGCTGCTTTAAATCCTGCAGCCTTAACAAATGTTCTCATGGATACATCTTTAGCCTTTTTCATAAATTCAAAGATTTCTTCTTTATCATCCATAGGCATATCTCTAGGTTCCAAATGAGGAAGTAATGTTTTTAATCTTTCCATAAGAGTAGCATCATCAGGGTTAACATCCATCAGAATAGATCTTGAACGAATTGCCCCATCAGGATCAGCTTTATCTTTAGGAAGGTTAGAGATAAAGATTACTCTACCTGAAAATTCAAATTGGTTTGGTACCAATCCATTTTCAATTGCATTAAATTCACCTTCAGGATCCATTTCAAAATCCTTAGGATCAAATACTAATGAACTCTTCTTAAGATAAGAAATTGTTCTAACCTTTTTAGAATCAAGTGCGGCCTTTAGAATGTTACGACCGTTTTCATCGCGGAATACAGCATCACAGTCATCAAATACAAGTACCTTAGTTCTGTATTGGTACATCTTCTTAAACATGATAACTGTTGATACAGCACCAGAGACGGTAATAAAATCATCACCTTCCTGAAGACCTTCATCGGTTAGT
>Ga0181594_10001228_pt1 | contig 23968 bp, 20 predicted proteins | sample 071ome_18_FD_145603 | JGI IMG/M metagenome (GOLD analysis project Ga0181594, IMG submission 145603) | Coastal salt marsh microbial communities from the Groves Creek Marsh, Skidaway Island, Georgia - 071413BT metaG (spades assembly) | ecosystem: Environmental > Aquatic > Marine > Intertidal zone... | reverse complement strand
GCCGAGCGGGCAAGCCGACGGGGCACCCATGACGTCGTGCTCGACGTTCGACGTTCGACGTTGATCGACGGTCGCCCGATCGCTCTTGCTCGTGCGGTGCGCAACCTCGTCGAGAACGCGATGAAGTTTGCTCCTGAAGGCACGCGCGTGCGTGTCGAGATCGATGGCGGCCGACTGCTGGTCCACGATCAGGGACCCGGGGTCGCCGAACCGGATCGTGAGGTGATCTTCGACCGGTTCCACCGCAGCGAGGCCACCAAGTCCCTTCCCGGTTCCGGCCTGGGGCTGGCGATCGTTCGCCAGGTTGCCGAGGCGCACGGAGGATCGGTCGTGGCGGCTGCGTCGCCCGATGGTGGGGCGGCGGTCGGGTTCACGATCCCGACCAGCGTCGATCACCGCTGATCGACTGGTTCGCTGCGTCCATGGGGTGCAGCTGCGCCGTGACCACCCGATCGAGCGGGCCGATTGCCGCGGCGTGAGGTGTCGTCGAAATGACTGATCCCCGGCCCAGAGGGCCGGGGATCAGCGGCGACTCGAACGACCTGGGGGGATGTCGTTCGGTCTCGAGGGGATGCGCAGAGGATCAGGCGTCGGCGTCGTGGTGGCCGGGGCCGCGATGGCCGAAGCCGTGCCCACGGGGGGTGAACTCGCCGCTGACGATCGCCTCGGCGCGTTCCTCTGCACCGGCGAGGATCTCCGCCGCCTTCTCGTCGTCGATGCGGCCCGACTCGAGCGCACCGTTCACTCGCTCTTCGACCTGGTCGACGATCGCGTCGACGAGGTCGTCGGTGCTGATGCCCTGGTCGGCAGCGATGTCGGCCAGCGACTGGCCGCTCTGCAGGGCGTCGCGGAGTTCGGAGCCGTCGAGGCCGAGCGTCTCGGCGATCACGCCGGCGCCGGGCATGCCGCGACGGGGACCACGGCGCTCGTGGCCAGCGCGCTCGGCGCGAGCTTCCTGCAGGGTGGCAACGACGGCGTCGCGCTGGCTTTCGGTGAGCGTGCCGTCGTCGACGAGTCCCTGGAGGGCCTCGGACAGGTGGTTCGACTTCATCGGCCCGGCTTCGGCCTCGGTGCCGTCTTGAGCGCCTGCGATCACCGGTGTGAACAGGGTGGCGCCGGCAGCGGCGCCACCGATGGCGGTGGCGGCGATGGCGGTGGCGGCAAGGGACTTTCTCATCTGGATGCTCCTGGGGTGGGGGATGGGGTGTTTCGGATGTTCACACTCGCAGTCCCAGGTAAGACGATCGTGAGTCGAATCGGCGGAGGTGGTGAAGAAGTTGTGAGGGATGTGTGAGGACGACCTGCCGACGTGCACACCGTAGGATCGGCGCCGTGAGCAATCCCTTCCTGACCGATCGGCTGCAGGAGTTCGGCACGACGATCTTCACCCAGATGTCGGCGCTTGCCGTCGAGACGAACTCCGTCAACCTGGGGCAGGGATTCCCTGACACCGACGGCCCGGCAGAGGTCGCGGACGCAGCTCGTCGAGCCATCGCCGAAGGACACAACCAGTACCCGCCGCTACCGGGGATCGCTCCGCTACGAGAGGCGGTCGCCGAGCATCGCCGCCGCTTCCGGGGGCAGGACTTCGACCCCGACGGCGAGGTGTTGATCACCGCAGGGGCGACCGAAGCGCTCGCTGCTGCGATGCTGGCACTGACGGGCCCAGGCGACGAAGTCGTGACCTTCGAGCCCTACTACGACTCGTATGCGGCGGGGATCGCCCTCAGCGGCGCCACGCGACGGGTCGTCACCTTGCAGGCACCGGACTGGTCGTTCGACCCCGATGCCCTGCGGGCCGCATTCACTCCTGCGACGAAGGCGCTGTTGCTCAACACGCCGCACAACCCGACCGGCAAGGTCTTCTCTCGGGACGAGATGACGCTCATCGCCGAGTTGTGCTGTGAACACGACGTCGTCGCCATCACCGACGAGGTCTACGAGCATCTCGTCTTCGACGGTGAGCACATTGCGCTGGCCACCCTGCCCGGGATGGCCGAGCGGACGTTGACCGTGTCGTCGGCAGGCAAGATCTTCTCGTTCACCGGCTGGAAGATCGGTTGGGCGTGTGGTCCTGCCGAATTGGTGGCGGCGGTCCGAACTGCGAAGCAGTTTCTGACCTTTGTCAGTGGCGCGCCCTTCCAGCATGCGGTCGCCGTCGGGCTCAGGCTCGGTGACGACTTCTTCGACGGTTATACGGCCGAGATGCGGGCCAAGCGCGACCGGCTGTGCGCGGGGCTTGCGGAGACGGGCCTCGAGGTGCTGGTACCGGAAGGCACCTACTTCGCAAGTTGTGACATCCGATCCATTGGGGAGACCAACGGCATCGACTTCTGCCTGAGCTTGCCCGAACGGGCCGGCGTCGTCGCTGTCCCGACGATGGTCTTCTACGACGACAGGGAGGCGGGCGCCCCGATCATTCGCTTTGCCTTCTGCAAGAAGGACGAGGTACTCGACGAGGCTGTTCGCCGGCTCGGGGTGGGGTTGGCATGACCCTCGAACTTGCCGCCATTCAGCACGACATCGCATGGGAGGCGCCCAGCGAGACCATGGCACTCGTGCGGCCGCTCATCTTGGATGCAGCCGAATCGGGCGCCGAGCTCGTCGTCCTCACCGAGATGTGGTCGTGCGGTTTCTCGATGAACACGGCCGTCGTGGCCGAATCGCCGGACGGACCGACCACCTCGTTCATGCACGAGATGGCGCACGAGACGGGATGTTGGATCGCAGGCTCGGTGCCCGAACACACCGACGGCTATGACCGGCCGACGAATCGTTTCGTGCTGGCGGGACCGGGTGGTGAGGACCATCGGTATTCGAAGGCGAAGCCGTTCTCGTACGCAGGTGAGACCGATCACTACGCCGCCGGCGAACCGATCGCTGCGATCAGCGTCAAGGATGTTCGCGTCACGCCGTTCATCTGCTACGACCTCCGCTTCGCCGACCTGTTCTGGAACTCGGCGGCCGACACCGATCTGTTTCTGGTTCCGGCGAATTGGCCAGGGGTCCGGCGTGAGCACTGGATGGCGTTGCTGCGGGCGCGAGCCATCGAAAATCAGGCCTATGTTGCCGGGGTCAACCGCATCGGGTGGGGTGACGGTCTCGAGTACACCGGCGACTCCCGAATCATCGATCCGCTCGGTGATGTTCTCCAGGCGGCACCTGCGGGTGAGATGGTGACGCTACGGGCGACGATCGACCCGGCCCAGGTCGCCGATGTCCGCCGTCGCTTCCCGTTCATGGCCGACCGCTAGGGCGGTGGTGAGGGGGCCGACCCGGGATCAACTTCCAGCGGTGAGGGTGTCGCGGAGTTGCCGCTTGAGGAACTTGCCGTTGGCGTTCTGAGGCAGCGGTTCGTCCATGAACCAGACGTGCTCAGGCACCTTGTATTTCGCCATCAGCGGCGCGAGGAACTCGGTGAGCCCGGCCTGGTCGAGATCGGCGCCGTCCTTGAGATGGATGGCGACGCCGACGGCCTCGCCCAGTCGGTCGTCAGGAACGCCGAACACGGCGGCCTCGGCGATGTCGGGGTGTTGGTAGACCGCAGCCTCGACCTCAGCGCAGTAGACGTTCTCGCCGCCGCGCAACACCATGTCCTTGGCTCGATCGACGATGAAGACGAAATCGTCATCGTCGATGTAGACGATGTCGCCGGTGTGGAAGTAGCCGTCGACGATCGCTTCGGCGGTCGCCTCCTCGCGGTTGAGGTAGCCCTTGACGACCGCCGGACCTTTCACACACAGTTCGCCGCGCTCGCCCTTCGCCACGTCGTTGCCCTCGTCGTCGACGACGCGGTAGTCGAACGTCGGCATGATCCTGCCCGCCGACGCGGGCTTGGCCCGAAAGAAGATGCTGCCGACGGCGGTGACGATGCCGTGCGTCTCGGTCAGGCCGTAGCCGGTCGAGGGCTGCACGCCCGCGTCCTTGGCGGTGGCGATCTTCTCGACGAGATCGGGTTGCAGAGCGGCACCGCCACCACCCATCGACTCGAGCGAACTGGTGTCTCGGGTCTCCCAGTCGGGGTGAAGCAGCATCTCTCGGCTCATGGTGGGGACGCCGGTGAAGCCGGTGGCTCGCTCGCGCTCGATCAACTCGATCGCACGGGCCGTGTCCCACTTGTACATGAGGATCACCTTCGCCCCCGCAGCCGTGGCACCGTGGAGCACACAGTTGTTGGCGGTGACGTGAAAGAGGGGCGTGGCGGCCAGCAGCGAGGGGGCGGGTGCGTCGGCGGCAGGCTCCGTCGGTGCCTCACCGGCAGCGGCGGCGACGCTGGCCGCGGCCATTGCTGCGACGGTGTTGGCAAAGGCGAGGTGCATGACGTTGTGGACCGAGCCTCGGTGGGTGAGTTGCGCTCCCTTGGGGAAGCCGGTGGTGCCCGACGTGTAGAAGATGCACATGTCGTCATCAGGGTGGATCTCGGCGTCGGGCAGCGTGTCCGGTGCTGTGGCGGGGTCGATCACGTCGGTCCAGCGAACGGCGTCGGAGGGAAGCGCACGATCGGAGCGGACCGACATGATGTGCATGTCGCCATCAGCCCGGAGACCGTCGAGGATCGGGAGGAGACGCTCGAGTCGTTCGTCGTCGGCGACGACGACCTTGGGGCGTGAGTCGCCGAGGCCGTACTCGAGTTCGGCGCTCGTCCACCAGGCGTTGACGCCGACGGCTGCGCCGCCGATCGAGACCACGGCCCAGTACGAAAAGACCCACTCCGGGTAGTTGCGCATGGCGATGGCAACCCGGTCGCCTTCGGCAACGCCCTGGGCCCTCAGGTAGGCGGCCAGCGAACGCACGATGGCGTGGGCTTCGGCGAAGGTGTAGGACTCGTCCTCGTAGACGAGGTAGGGCTTGTCGCCGTGGGCAGCCGACATCTCCCAGACCATCCGCAGGTTGGGCGGAGCCGAATCAAAGGTCTTCATGGTCATGCCCCGGACCTCGGTCTCGGAGTGCGCAAATGGCGCTCCGTCGGCGATGAGGGCATCCCAGGTCTGGTTCAGTGCGTCGATCACGGCCCTATGCATAGTGGTTCAGGTGCACCGGGGGCCACCCGGCGTCGTAGTCTCCGATCGATGGGAACCAACGTCTTTCGGGTCGGTGACGAGGTTGCGGCAGCGATCGAGGCCCGTGCGCCGATCGTGGCGATGGAGTCGACGATCTACAGCGCGTTCGGCCTCCCGCAGCCCGCCAACCGTGAGGCGCTCGATCGATGCGAGGAGGCGATCCGTGCTGCGGGTGCGGTCCCGGCGATGACTGCGGTGATCGACGGGGTCGGCGTCGTGGGTGTGGCACCGGGGCGCGAAACCGAACGGGTGCTCGCTGCGACGACCAAGATCGCAGCTCGGGATCTCGGTCACGCCCACGCAACCGGTCTCGACGTGGGCGTCACCACCGTGTCGGCGTCGGTGACGTTGGCCGCGAGAGCAGGTGTGTCGGTCTTCACGACCGGGGGCATCGGCGGGGTCCACCGTGATGCTGCGCAGACCGGTGACATCTCCCATGATCTCCTTGCGATTGCCCGACATCGGGTCGTCACCGTGTCGGCCGGGGCGAAGGCCTTCCTCGACCTCGGTCGAACGCTCGAGGAGTTCGAGACGCTTGGCGTCCCGGTGGTCGGTTGGAACACCGATCGCTTCCCAGCGTTCTACACGCGCGATTCAGGACATCGGGTCACGATGACGGTGCGTTCGGGAGCGGAGGTCGCAGCGCTGCTCGTAGCAAACGGTGAACTCGGCCACCCGGGAGGTGTCCTGGTCGCCAACCCGATTCCCGAAGCCGATGAACTCGACGCCGGTCGTATCGACGCTGCCATTGCCGACGCACTTGCAACCGCCGAACGCACGGGCGTTCGCGGTCCAGGAGTCACCCCGGCCGTCCTTGCCGCGATTGCGTCGGCAACGGAGGGGGACAGCGTCCCTGCGAACCTCGCGCTCGCCGAGAACAATGCTCGGGTCGCAGCCGAGATCGCTCTGGCGGTCAGCGCTGCGTGACGGCGTCGACCGCTGGTTTTCGCCCCGGTTTGTCTGCGATGAGCTGATCCACCATCGTTGAGAAGCCGAGCCACCCTGACTGCGACACTTCACCGACATGACCGAGCCGTTCGATCCCGACGCCACCCTCATCCGAGTCCTCACCGACCCTGCGTGTATTCCCGATCCGTACCCGCTGTACAACCAGCTGCGTGACCATGCGCCGATCTTCCAGACGTCGGTGACCGGGACCTGGGTCGTCAACCGGTACGAACACGCGAAGGCAATGCTGCGCGACCCGCGATGCGGCAGCGGTGCGGGCCTCGAGGGCGGCGATCGCACTGCGATCGACGGCAGTTCACGCCGGGCTCGAACGGGTACGCTCTCGATGCTGTTCCTCAACCCGCCCGACCACACGCGGGTTCGGGGGCTGGTGGCCCGCTCGTTCACGCCGCGTCGGGTCGAGCAGATGCGGCCCGAGGTCGAGGCGATGTGTGACGCCTTGCTCGACGACCTCGACGGTGACGGCGACTTCGTCGACAAGGTGGCGTTCCCCCTGCCTGCCAATGTGATCAGCGCCCTTGTCGGCGTACCCGAGGCAGACCGTGAGTTCCTTCGACCCCTGATCTACGACCTCGGCGTCGGGATCGAACCGACAGCGACCGATGACGAGATCGCAGCCGCCGACACCGCCGGTGAGGAGATCACCGCCTATGTCGTCGATCTCATTGCACGCCGCCGCGCTGATCCGCAAGACGACCTGTTGAGCGGCATGATCGAAGCCAAGGACGGCGAAGACAAGCTCACCGAGGACGAGATCATCGTCAACACCCTGCTGATCTACGCAGCCGGCTTCGAGACGACGACACACCTGCTCGGCAACACGGTTCGGCAGCTCGTCGCCCACCCGGACCAACACCAGTTGTTGCGCAGCGACCGCTCACTCGTTCCGGGTGCGATCGAGGAGGTGCTGCGGTTCGACCCTCCTGTGCAGATGGACGGGCGCTATGTGTTCGAAGACCTCGAGCTCGGCGGGGTCACGATCCCGGCCGGGTCGGGGACGATGACGTTGATCGGGGCCGTCAACCGCGATCCCGATGTTGTCGACGATCCGGACAGGTTCGATGTGACCCGCACCGACACCCAGGTGCTTTCGTTCGGGTCGGGCATTCACTACTGCCTCGGCGCGGCGCTGGCCCGACTCGAGGGGCAGGCGCTGCTCGGCCGCATGCTCGACCGCTACGACACGTGGGAAATCGTGGGTGAGCCGTCGTGGCGGCGCCGCTTCACCTTGCGCGGCGTGGAGCACATGCACGTTCGTCTGTCGTAGTCCGGTCGAGGGCTCAGCCTCCGAGTCGCCCTGCCGTTTCGAAGAAGTCGATCACGAGGTCGAGAAGCCCTCCTTCGAGGTCGGGTGGAAGGCCGTGGCCTGCGCCCTCGATGCCGTAATGCACTACCCGGTGGCCATCGTCGCAGGTGCCCCACTCGAGCCGGATGTTGCCGTCGGCAGTGCGGGTGAGGTCGGGCTCGGTCTCGCAGCCGAATCGATCGGCCCACACCGCAACGCTGTCTTCAACGGGAAGGAAGTCGTGTCCGGCGACACCGATCCCTCCGTCGTATGGCACCAGTTGATCTTCGGTCCCGTGCAGACTGAGAACGGACACCGGCGCAACCGAACCCGGCGGCACCAGGTCGTTGGTGAGTCCGCTGGCCGCAGCCGCAACGGCATGAAACCGATCGGTGCGGGCGATGAGTTGATGCACGAGGCCGGCGCCGTTTGAGTACCCGAACGCATAGATCCGCCCAAGGGTCGGTTTGTCGGTGTCGGAGGGGACTCCAGCGATCCGATCGAGCAAGCGTTCGACAAAGGCGACGTCATCAGCGGTGGAGGCTTCGCGTCCGAGATTCCAGCTGCGTTCGAGGCCTTCGGGAATGAGCGTGATGAAACGGTTCTGGTCGATCACGGGTTGCAGGGCGCGAAGCATGCCCTCGGGTTGTCCGCCGTTGCCGTGCAGGACGACCAAGACCGGAACCGTCGTGTCGGTGTCGTCTTCGTCACCGTTGCCACCATCGGTTTGGGGAACTGCGATCAACGCTCGGCGCTCGACCACGACGCCATCGACGACCTGATCGATGACAATCTCTTCGACGCCGGGTTGACCTGCCACGTTCGCTGTATCGGCGAGTTCTGGCTCGTCGGGTTGGAGGGCGAGTTCCGGCTCGTCGGGTCGAGAGGTTGGTCCCGTGTCAGCCGGTTCGGAGGTGACCACTGCCGCCTCGGACTCGCCGACGACTGCGTCGGCATCCACGGGTCCGGGCGCACCACACCCGGCCGGCGCACCGAGGCCAACGAGGACCGCCAGGAGCCGACACGCCCGGCGGACGGGATGCGTCGGGAGGGAGGAGGTGGCCACGGCCGTGCCGTCGATCGGGGCGTTCCGACCGATCAGGAGTCGGGGTCGCCTCCCGTGTTGGAGATGATGTTGCGCAGCTGTTCGTTCGAGGCGAGCTGGTCGGGACACGTCGACGCTGCCCAGCCCTTGGCGGCTGCGGCCCAATCGGGTTGATCGGGGTACTCGTCACGCATCGACTGGAAGACGTCGAACGGTGCGGTCCCGGCCGCCAGTTCGGCGCAGAATTCCTGGGCCCGGTCGACATCCGAGCCGTTCCCGCCACAGGCTGGGAGCGTGAGGGTGGCCACGGCAAGGGCAGCGAGAAGACCGAAGAAACGTCGATATGTGCTCATCGGACCATACTGCCAGGTGGAGTTCGACGACGCGTCGTTCCGTCGCAACCGCTGCGGTGATCGACGATCCGGGGACGCCGTTTGCAGGTGGGGATAACCTCGCGTCGCAGGTTCGACACAATGCGGCGCAGCACGAGACGGTCGTCGCGGCGACGTGTTGATCGGGCGGTCTGCGCAGCTGACCTCGACGGGAGCGCAATTCGAGTGGGTACCGGACATGAACGAGCGCTGATTGCAGCAACGCATCGGCCGTCGACGACCTCATCCCTGCGATCCGACCTCGAAGCGCTCGGACTGGCACCCGGGGCAACGGTCATGGTGCATGCCTCGCTTTCGGCGCTCGGGTACGTCGTCGGCGGACCGGAGGCCGTCGTCGATGCCCTCATCGGGGCAATCGGTCCTACCGGAACGCTGATGATGCCGGCCCACTCCGGGCAGTACACCGATCCGGCGAACTGGCGCAATCCGCCGGTACCGGTCGAATGGATCGAGTCGATGCGCGAAGCAATGCCCCCGTTCGATGTCGCAAAGAGTCCGACCCGGATGATGGGTTCGATCGCCGAGTACTTTCGGCTGTCACCGGGTGTGTGCCGGAGCAATCACCCGACCGTGTCGGCTGCAGCGATCGGTCCGAATACGCGCATGCTTCTCGAGGGCCACTCGCTCGACCAGGGGCTCGGGGAAGGCTCACCGCAGGCACGGCTCTACGACATCGACGGCCAGATCCTCCTCCTCGGCGTCAGCCATGCCAACAACACGGCGATGCACGTGGCCGAATATCGAGCAGTGCCCGAGGGCCACCCCCTCCTCGCCCAGCGTTCTCCGATGACCGTCGCCGGAGAACGTGTCTGGGTCGACCATCACGAGATCGACGAAGACAACGAGTTCGCGACCATCGGCGATGCCTTTGCTGCCACCGGTGCGCAACGCAGCGGTGCAGTGGGGGCCGGTGTTGCCCACCTGATGGGTGCTCGCGCACTCGTCGACTTCACGACCGAGTGGTTGCGGCGACACGTCTACCGCTGAGCTGCGCAGTTCGGCGCAGGATCTTCGTCGGGCGCGGTCGCCCGACTCAGTAGCCCTTCCAGTGCGGGTCGCGCCGTTCGCGGAAACTGGCAATGCCCTCTTTGCTGTCCTCGGAGTAGGTGTTCATCTCGACCGCGATCGACTCGTTGTGAATCATCGTGGCGCGGTCGGTGTCGAGGCTCTGGTTGACGAGCCATTTGGTGAGACCGAACGACAGGGTCGGGCCTCGTGCGATGCGCTCGGACCATTCGGTGGCGGTTGCCTCGAGGTCGGCGGCGGGCACGACTTTGTTGACGAGACCGAGATCGGCGGCCTCGGATGCGGGCAGGTCGTCGGCGAAGAGCATCAGTTCCATCGTCTTGCGAACGCCGATGATGCGGGGGAGCAACCACGGGCCGAGCGCATCGGGGACCAGACCGCGCCGAGCGAACACTTCGACGAACTTCGACGTGTCGGCTGCGATCACGAGATCGCAGGCGAGCGCAAGATGGGCGCCCATGCCTGCGGCCGTGCCGTTCACTGCGGCAATGATCGGGATGTCACTGTCGAGAATGGCGGGGAAAAGCGTGTATTGACCATCGAGCATCATTCGGCGTGGATCACCGACCACTTGGTCGGGAATCTCCTCGGGGCGGTCCTTCTCGTAGACGTGGGAGAGATCTGCCCCCGGGCAGAACAGCTTTTCGCCGGCGGCGGTCAAGACGATGCACCGAGCCCGTTTGGAGACGTTGAGGTCGTTGATGAGATCGCGGATGCGGTTTCGGCACGGTGGATTGAGTGCGTTGCCGACCTCGGGTCGGTCGATGGTGATCCACGCCACCGAACCGCGCAGGTCGAGGCGGATCTGGTCTTCGATGGGTCGCTCGTCGGCCATGGCCGCAGACTATTGCTCCCGTGGCGCGGGACCGGCATCTTCGTTGACTACCCTGCCGAACCTTGAGCCGGAGCATCACGTTGCGTCAGTGGCAACACGAGGCACTGCGAGCCTTTCTCGATCATCCTCGAGCAAACTTTCTGGCCGTTGCCTGTCCCGGTGCCGGGAAAACGACCTTTGCGTTGACTGCTGCACGGCACTGGCTTCGGGGCGAGCGGTTGCCGCTGGTCGTCGTGGCACCGACCCGGCATCTCAAGATCCAGTGGGCGTCGGCCGCCGAACGCTTCGGATTTCACCTCGAACCCGAATGGGACGCTTCGCTCGGCGACATTCCGTCGGACATGCACGGGATCGTTGTCACCTACGCCCAGGTGGCATCGTCGGCCCGCACGCTGTTCGATGTCAGCCGTGGTGGGATCGTCGTTCTCGACGAGGTGCACCATGCCGGTGGCGATCTGTCCTGGGGCACAGGGGTGGCTGAGGCATTCGCCGAGGCCAACTGTCGGCTGCTGTTGTCGGGTACGCCGTTTCGATCCGACGACGCACCGATTCCGTTCGTCGAGTACAGCCTCGGCGATCACGGTGATGCAGTCAGTGACTTCGAGTACGACTACGGCAGGGCGCTCGTCGACGGTGGTGTGGTTCGGCCCGTCTTCTTTCCCCGCTTCGACGGTCACATGGAGTGGATCGGGGCCGACGGTGCGCTGAAGCACGCAGCATTCTCCGACGACGTCACGCAGGAGGACCGCGGCGCACGCCTGCGAACTGCCCTCGATGCGAACGGCGAGTGGCTTCCCACTGTGCTCGTGCGAGCGGACGAAAAGCTTCGACAGATCCGCAAGCAGCAGCCCGATGCCGGGGGGTTGGTCATCGCCATCGATCAGGCCCATGCCCGAGCGTGCGCCGCCCTGCTCGAACGGTGGACCGGTGAGGCGCCGGCCGTTGCGCTCTCCGACGACCCGAATGCGTCGGCGGTCATCGAGACCTACGCCCGTTCCGATCAGGCATGGATCGTGGCGGTCCGCATGATCAGTGAGGGGGTCGACATCCCCCGTCTCCGTGTCGGGGTCCATGCCACCACGACGGTCACGCCGCTCTTCTTTCGTCAGGCGGTCGGACGTATCGCTCGCTGGACACCGGGTTTGGCGTCACAGAAGGCGTATTTCTATGTGCCCGACGATCCCCGACTTCGCCACCACGCCCAGAACATCGCATCCCAACGTCGGCATTCCATCAACGAGCGGATCGAGAATCAGGCCCAGCGCGAGTCGGCAGTGGACGACCTCTCCCGCGCCGTCCGGGTCGAGGAACAGCCGTCGCTGTTTCAGGCCCTGTCGTCGACTGCGCTCGACGGGGAGGAGACGACACCGCCGGCCGAGGACGGCATCGATCCCGGTGAGGATCTCGTCATCGCCGCAGCGGAGCTGACCGGTCTACCGGTCGATCTCCCACCGCCCCCCAGGCTGCCGGGCCGCGAGGTCGACGCAAAGGGTGCACTCGGTGATCTTCGCTCGAAGCACGCGCGGAAGAAGGATCTTCGCCAGTGGAATGCGGACAGAGTGCTCGAACTCGTTCGGGCGACCGGCATGGAGCATCCGCTGGTCAACGCGGAGCTCAACAAACGGGCGGGGGTCGAGCGGGTCGGCGAAGCCGACGAGCCTGCGCTCCGACGGCGTCTGCAAGCAGCCGACGACTGGCTCGACAGCATGCGTTCACAGCGCTGACCCGACCCGTGAGCGGTGGACACAGCCGAGCCTTCGATGGGCCAGGTCGATCGTGCGGCTATCCGATGGCGTCTCGCTCGTCGAGTCGTCGCTGCAATGCGTGCATGTCGAATGGGTGGTGCAGTCCGACGATGATGTGGGTGGCTCCTGCGTCGAGATAGTCCTGCACGGCGTGGGGGTCGTCGGCACCGATCGATACGGTCCGCTCGATCTCCGAGGAGTCGCGTCCGACGTCGACGCACCAGTCTTCCAGGACCTCGCACAGGTCGGCGACGTTGTCGGGTGGACCGAAGCAGTTCCATGCATCGGCGTGCTCGGCAACAAGCCGCAGTGTGACCCTGCGGCCAGAACCTCCGATCATCAGGGGGAGCGGGCCGAGCGGTCCAGGGTTCAGCTTCGCCAGCCGATGCTTCATTCGGGGGAGGTCGGCCTCGAGCTGTCTGAGTCGGCTCCCAACCGTTCCGAATTCGTAGCCGTACTCGGTGTAGTCGCGCTCGAACCAACCGGCACCGACGGCGAGGTACATGCGTCCGTTGCTGACGTGGTCGAGTGTACGGGCCATGTCGGCCACGAGTTCAGGGTTGCGATACCCGTTGCCGGTGACGAGCGTGCCGAGCTTGGCGTTGGTCGTGTCCGCAGCCATGACCGACAGCAGCGTCCACGCCTCGAAATGGGTCTCGTCCGGGTCGCCGAAGAGTGGATAGAAGTGATCCCAGATCCAGATGGAGTCGGCGCCCATCTCGTCTGCGGCCTTCCAGCACTCCCGCATGGCGGCGACAGTGGTCGCCTGGGGCTGGATCTGAACACCGATCTGTACCGTCGTCATGTCGCGAGTGTTGCACCGAGATGACGATGCTGCAGTCCAATGATCCGTATGCATCCGCAGGGCAGTACTGTGCCCGTAGAGTCACCACTGGTCCTCGGATCGGCGTCCTTCATGGTCGTGGAGCCGAGACAGACGTCACAGCAGTAGGTAGTGACGGCAGGAACAATCCCTCCCGAGGAGACGTTGCAAGAGCTATGAGTGATCTGGAAACCACCATCCACACCATGCGCCAAGCTGTCGATGGCGACGTGTGCAGCCGCTCACGGGTGATGGATGCGCTTCTCGATCTCCGACTGGAAGCGGGCAGCCGCAGTGACGTGACTGCGCTGGTCGACGACGCCCTTGCCAACCTTCCCGGCAAGACGATGGTCCCGGCCGACTGGTGGCGTGACCGCCTCGACATGCTCGAGTTGATCGCGGTCAACCCTGTCGAAGCTGTCGGCTGAGCGACACGACGCTCGGCGCGGCGGACAAACGAACCACTGGTCCGCGCCGGCGTTCGATTGGCGGCTGACGTGGCCGTGTCCGAAGATGCGGAGATGGCCCAGACGGACGTGCTCGGTTTCTGGCGAATCGCCGATGCCGATCCCGAACATGTTGCGCTGATCGATCCCGACCATCAACAGACGACGTTCGGGGAACTCGCTGCCCTCACCAATCAGATCGTGCACGGTCTGCGGGCGCTGGGCCTCGAGTCGGGAGATCAGATCACCACCGTGCTGCCGAACAGTGTCGAGCAGGTCGCTCTGTGCCTCGCCGCGTTTCAGGGCGGCTTCTACGTCACCACGGTCAACTGGCATTTGGTCGGGCCCGAGATCAGCTACATCGTCAATGATTCCGAGACAAAAGCGTTGATCGTCGACGCACGCTTCACCGCCGAGGCCACCCGGGTTGTGGAGGATTGCGTGACCCCGGCGGCCAACCGGTTCTCCATCGGTGGTGGGATCAGCGGGTTCCGGCCCTTCGACGACCTTGTGCGGGACCAGCCGCCAACCCGCCCCGAGAACCTCGGTCCGACGGGATCGTTCATGTTCTACACCTCGGGCACAACGGGGCGGCCGAAGGGGGTGCGTCGACCCCTCAATCCCGGCCACCCCGATGAACAGGCCAGCGGTGGACTGCTGTACCTGTTCGGCACCAAACCGCACGACGGCAATGTGCAGATGACGCAGGCGCCCCTCTACCACACGGCGGTCAACAACTGGACCACGATGTCGCTGCATCTCGGCCACACCGTCGTCTTGATGGACAAGTGGACTGCGGAGGGCGCGCTCGAGCGCATCGAGCGGTACCGAGTGACGTCGTCGCACATGGTGCCGACGATGTTCAACCGAATGTTGCAACTTCCTACCGACGTGCGGAATTCCTACGACGTGTCGTCGACCCGCTACATGGTGCATGCGGCGGCGCCATGCCCGGTCGAGACCAAGCGAAAGATGATCGAGTGGTGGGGAGACTCGATCTGGGAGTACTACGCCGCCACCGAGGGTGGTGGCACCTATGTCGGGGCGGCCGAGTGGATGACCAAGCCAGGCACGGTCGGCAAACCGTGGCCGATCAGTGAGGTCATCGTCGTCGACGACGATGGGCGGCGTCTTCCAGCGTTCGAGTCCGGAACCGTCTACATGAAGATGGGTGGCGGTCAGCAGTTCGAATACAAGGGCGATGAGGAGAAGACACAGAAGTCCCGGCTGGACGACTTCTTCACAGTTGGCGATGTCGGCTACCTCGACGACGACGGGTTCTTGTTCCTCAACGACCGCGCCAACGACATGATCATCGTCGGCGGTCTCAACGTCTACCCGGCCGAGATCGAGGGCGCGCTCATCCAGCACGAGGCGGTCGGTGATGTTGCCGTCTTCGGGATTCCCAACCCTGATGTCGGTGAGGAGATCAAGGCCGTTGTCGAACTTCGAGCGGGGTGGGCGCCGACCGACGACACCACCGAGCAAATCATGTCGTGGCTTCGGGGGCAGATCGCTCGCCAGAAGCTGCCGCGTTCGATCGACTACACAGTCGAGATGCCCCGTGACCCGAACGGCAAGCTCTACAAGCGGCGACTGCGCGACCCGTTCTGGGAGGGTCACGAACGCTCGATCTGACGCAGGGTGTCGGCTCGTTGCCGGTGGTCGGGCAGTACCGCCCGTCAGGCGCGCTAGTTTTACAGAATGTCAAAGCGAGGGATCGATGGCTCCGAAGTCGCTCGAGCGCATGCATCGCTCGGCTTGACGACCGAGATCGCCGACCAGGGGGTGTACGACCGCACCGTCACCCGGTTTGCAGATCGCAGCATCGCTCTTCCGACGTTTGCCGAGTTGGCCGACCCGTCGACCATCCCGGCTGGGCGCCTTGCGCCGTTGGTCGGTCTCGACCGCAACGAGCCCGACTCGCGCAACCTCTTTCGTGTGCACTGGTTCGGGCGACTCGACGGCAGTGGCCCCCATGACGTCCCCGACTACATCGAACTCCCCCCGGAGATGACCGGTGTCGACGCCCGCATTCTGCTCGCCTTCGGGAATCGCTTTCCGATGATCAGGGCCCACAAGGTTCTCGCCGCCTACGCCTGCCTCGTCCCCCGACTCGTCACCGGTCGGTTCGATCCCACGGCCCACCGTGCGGTGTGGCCCTCGACCGGCAACTACGCGCGAGGAGGCATTGCGATCTCGCGCATCATGGACTGCCGAGGCGTGGCGGTGCTCCCCGAGGGGATGAGCAGGGCCCGCTTCGACTGGCTCGAACAGTGGACGCTCGACCCGGCCAACGACATCATCCGCACCCCCGGCACCGAGTCGAACGTCAAGGAGATCTACGACGCCTGCAACGAACTCGAGCAGGACCCCGAGATCGAGATCATCAACCAGTTCTCGGAGTTCTCGAATCACCTTGGGCACTATGCGGTCACCGGTCCTGCCCTCGAGCGGGTGTTCGAGCACGCCACAGCTGGTACTGGCTCCGCCCGACTTGCGGCCTATGTGTCCGCATCGGGTTCGGCCGGCACACTCGGTGCTGGCGACTACCTCAAGGACACGCTCGGAGCCCGCATCGTGGCGGTCGAGGCGCTCGAGTGCCCGACACTGCTCGAGAACGGCTTCGGCGATCACAACATCCAGGGCATCGGTGACAAACATGTGCCGTTGATCCACAACGTGATGAACACCGACGATGTCGTTGCGGTGAGCGATCGCTCGACCGATGCGCTCGACGCCCTGTTCAACACCGATGCGGGACGCAGCTACCTCGTCGATCGGGTTGGTCTCGCTCCCGGGTTCGTCGAGGCGCTGCAGCACCTGGGCTACTCCTCGAGCTGCAACGCCCTTGCCGCGATCAAGATCGCAAAAGAACACGATCTCGATCGCGACGACGTCATCGTCACCGTCGCCACCGACGGCTCCGAGTTGTACGACGCCGAACGAGCCGAATACTTGGCAATCCAGCATCCCGAGGGCTACGACTCGGTGGCGGCGGCCGCTGATTTCGGGCGTGAACTCGAGGCCGGCGATACCGCGCAACACCTCGAACTCACCGAGGCAGAGCGGCGGCGGATCTTCAACCTGGGGTACTTCACCTGGGTGGAACAGCAGGGCACCTCGTTCGAGGACTTCACGGCTCGAGGCGATCAGCGCTTCTGGGACGGGATGCGCCACTTCGTCGCCGATTGGGACGAACTCATCGACGAGTTCAACAACCGAACCGGCACCCGTCGCGACGACTGATCGTGGCCGACGCTGCACTGTCGACCTTCGAGCGTCATCTCGACCTCCTCGACCTGGGGCGCGCCCGGTCGGCACGAGAACGCGAATTGGTGGTGGCGGCCATCCGACGGCTCGACGTGTCCGTTGCCGAGCGCGAGGGTCATGGCTTCGCCCCCACACCGTTCGAACCCGCAGTCCCCCTCGCCAAGGCGGTGGGTCTGCCGGCCGGCACCGAACTGTGGGTGAAAGACGAGACCGGCAACGTCTCGGGCTCGCACAAAGGTCGGCACCTGTTCGGTGTCGCCGTCGGTGAGGCATTGAAGCCGAGCGGCAGCGGGCCGTGGGCAATCGCGTCGTGCGGCAACGCAGCCTTGGCAGCCTCGGTCGTCGCTGCGGCTGCCCGACACTCGCTCGAAGTGTTCGTCCCGACCTGGGCCGATGATGCCGTGGTCGCCGAGATCGAGGCGACCGGCGCCGGTGTGACGAGGGTCGAACGAGCGGCGGGTCGGCTCGGTGACCCAGCCCACCACGCCATGGTCGATGCCATTGGAGCGGGTGCCACCGCCTTCTCGTGCCAGGGCACCGAGACGCCGACCACGATCGACGGCGGTCGCACCATCGCCTTCGAGATGGTCGAGACCCTTGCCGCTCATGATCACCCGACACCTCCCCACCTCGACCGATTGTTCGTCCAGGTCGGTGGCGGCGCGCTGGCGACCGCAGTCGTGACCGGTCTTGCCCGCTGCGATCTCGCAACGATGCCGACCGTCCATGCCGTCCAGCCACTCGGGAATCATCCGCTGGTGCGGGCATGGGACACCGTCGTCTCGGAACTGCTCGACGCCCCGCCTGAGCCCACCATCACCGGCCGCTTGACGGCAGCGGCAGAACTCGGCCGGATCGTCGACGACGCCCGGCGAACGATCACCCGTCGGCTTCGTTCCGACCCGGCCCGATACATGCGGCCCTGGCCCGATGAGCCGGAGTCGTATGCGACCGGGATCCTCGACGACGTGACCTACGACTGGATCCCCATCATCGAGGCGATGCTTGCAACTGGGGGAGCGCCGGTCGTGCCGTCGGAGGCGCAGTTGCGACGTGCGCATGCGCTTGCGCACGACCACACCTCGATCCCAGCCTGTCCGACGGGCGCGGCAGGGCTCGGTGGGCTTCTTGCCGTGGTCGAGGCTGGTGCAAGTCCGGATCAGCATGAGCGGATCGCCGTGATCTTCAGCGGCCATCAGCGTGCCGGTGACCCGTTTCCGACCTGATCCGGGTCGGCGACGACGCACAGCGATACGGTCGCCCGATGTCCTCCACGCAGCGACGGCTCTTCACTGTTGTCGTCGCGTTGTCGGCTGCAATGGTTGCGCAGGCGTTCGGTCGATTCACATGGGGGGTCGTCCTCCCCGAGGCTCGTGACGACCTGCTCGACGGCTCCAACACGGCGGCAGGACTCTTCGGCACCCTGAACGTTTCGGCATACCTCGTCGGAACGGTCGTCGTCGCCTGGCTTGCATCGCGGTCGACGCTGGTCGGGCTGGTCAAGATCGGTCTGACCTGCTCCACGTCCGGGCTTGCGCTGGCATCGTTCACGACCGAGCCGGTTGTCTTGGCTGCGGCTCTCGTGCTGATGGGTCTTGGTGGCGCAATCATCTGGGTCCCGGTACCGGGGATCACGGCCCGAGAGTTTCCCCCGGAACGTCGCGGCTTCGCCACCGGCCTCGCCGGAGTCGGGATCGGTCTGGGCATCGTCTTCGCCGGTCGGATTGCCTCGATGTTGCGCAACGGCGATGCCGCGGTGTGGCAGACGCTCTATCGAATCGAGCTCGCAATTGCGATCTGTGTGTTCGCCGCTGCGCTCGTCGGCTTGCGATCGCAGGGTGAGCGGCCCTCGACCGCCGGTGGCTTCGGAGGGTTTGCCGCGCTGCGCCGAATCGAGGGCTGGAAGGCATTGACGTTCGCCTACTCGGCCTACGGCTTCTCGTACATCCTCGTGATCAGCTTTGTGGTTGCCCGTCTCGAGGACGATGCCGGCTGGTCGCCTGATCGAGCTGCACTCGTCTTCAGCGTCATCGGCGTGGCGATCGTGTTCGGGGGGCTGACCGTAGGCTCACTGTCCGATCGCGTCGGGCGACGACGAATGATGATGATCGCCTTCGTGTCGTGGGCGGGCGCGTCGCTCGTGTTTCTCATCGGATCGCTTCCGCTGGCGCTGATTGCCGCAGTGTTCGTCGGCATCATGTTCAGCGGGATTCCGGCAGCGATCATCGCCCATGTCGTCACCTACGCCGATGAGCAGTCGTTCGGGCCGGTGTTCTCGGCGACCACGCTGGCATTCGGGATCGCACAGGCGGTGTCACCCCAGATCGGGGGTGCCATCGCCGATTGGCGTGGCTCATTCACCCTGGTCTTCGTGATCGCCTCCGGGGTGGCCCTGCTCGGCGCCATCTCCTCCTGGTTCCTGCCGCTCGACGACGCACGCGGTCAGGCCTCCGGGTCGGCCTCGTAGATCTCGACGTCGACGATCGCGCCGTCGGTCAGGGTCGCCGTCACCGTCGTGCGGCGATAGCCCGGCCCTTCGAACTCGTCGAGTCGCTGGAGATGACGCTCGAGTTCGTCCGATTCCAGGATGTCGACGACAACAGGCGGGCCGTCGGGACTCACGGTGATTCCGTCGTACCCGTCGGCGGGACCCCACGTAATCTGGTAGGTCCAGCCCCGAATGGTGCCCGTGACCCAGGAACCCGGGATCGACCGAACCTCGTGGTGGTGGCTGCCACCCGGGCGGAGGATTCCGTACAGCGCAAGACGCACCTCATCGTTCTAGCGGGTCGCCGGCGACGAGCGCAGCACCGACAGCGACGCTGCGACGATGGCCGACGATCGCTGGTGGAGCTGAGCCCCAACGGGCTCGAGATCACCGTCGGGGCCCTGCACCTGGTGCTGGACGCCTTCGACCTCGAGATCGGTGACCTCGGCGAGGCCGACCGAGTCGAGGTCGGCATCGGGCTCCTTCGGTTGTCAGCGGAGTTGGGTGAGCGTCTCGATCGTCGCTGATGCGTCGGCGAGTTCGGCAGCACGCGCTCGGACCTCTGCGACGGCGGCTGGCAGATCGATCACCTCCGCTTCGACCACGCCCGCTTCGTGCAAGAACGCAAAGACCACGCGACTCACGGTTTCGCCGGTGGCCACCTCCACCGCTGCGGCGTAACTCGCACCCTGCAGCCGATATCTCGCCAGTTTCGTCTGGACGTCGTCGTCTCCGGCGACATGATCGGTCTTCCAGTCGACGATCACGAGACCGTCAGCGGTTCGGTACAGCAGATCGACGTAGCCCTCGATGAGTTTGTCGCCGACCGGTGCGGCGACCCACAGTTCGCGCCAGAACTCCCCGCTGCAGGCCTGTTGCGCAAGCTCGGATTCGACGGCCTGTCGGGCGAGAGCCGTAATGACGTCGGTGCGGTTGATGACTCCTTCTGCCGCAGCCTGCGCTGTTGCGGCAGCCTCGAGTCCTTCGCCGGTGGCAAGGTCCACGACCTGCAGCACGGCGTGGACGGCGCGTCCAACGGCTGTTCCGTAGCGGCCCTTCTGCCATGGGGGCAGGTCGAGATCTCGTGCCCGTTTGTCGAGACCGGGATCGCCGGCCTCGGCTGCCTCGCGGGCCAAGGTGGTGGCTGACACGACCGAACGGGTCGAGGCCCGATCGAGTGCATCGTTCCTGGTGGCGAGCCACTCGTGGCGCGGCGGTATCGGCGTCGGGAGGATCGGGCCCGGGGAACGGCGAGAACCTCCCGACGGCTCGAGTGGCGTTGTCACTGCGGTGGTGAGCGCATGGTCTGCAAGCAGAGCTGCACCGGTTCGCGTCTCGGTTTCGTGGCGGTGAAGGCAGACAACGAGATGATCACGGGCGCGGGTGGCAGCCACGTACAGCAACCGCAGGCGCTCGTGCTCGGCCATCTGTTCATCGATGGCGGCCCATGCGTCATAGCTGGCGGATGTCACACTGGACGAGAGTCGTAGCGCCACCTCGCCGGTTGGAGGGAAACTGATCGACGGGCCCCGCGGCGAGTTGTTGGTTCGAGTAGTCATCCCGGCGAGCACGGTGATCGGAAACTCGAGACCCTTGGCGCCGTGGATCGTCATGATCCGAACGCTGTCGTCATCGGTCTCGGGCAGCACGGTTTCGGAGACCCGTGCGTTGTCGGCTCCCTGGAGGCGCGCCCATTGGAGATAGGCCCGGAGATCGGTCCCCCCTGCGTCCACCCAGGCTCGGGCCTGGTCGACGACGAAACGCAGTCGCCGCCAGACGTCACGGGGCGAACCGGTCGCCACAACGGATTCGAGCACACCGCGCTCGCGCACGAGTCGGTCGAGCAGTTCGGCCGGGGTGGACCAGAGCCGAGCGTCGTGGAGCTGCTGCATGTGGCGGAGGCCGGCAGCCACGGGGTGATCGACGTTCGCCTCGACGATCGGATCGCGCAGTGTGAAACGGCCGTGCAGCCCGAGACGCCAATGAGCCAGATCATCATCACCGCAGCCGTAGACGAACGAGCGGAGGGCAGCGACCGTGGCAAGTTCATCGGTCGGGTCGGCGATCGCAGTCAGCGTGAGCAGGAGTTCACGAACCTCTCTGGTTGCGTAGACGAGCGACGAGGTCTCGGCTCGATACGGCACACCGGCTTCGGTGAGGGCCGTCTCGAGCGCCGGAAGGGTGGTGCGGGCAGGAAGCAGGATGCAGATGTCGCTGGCCCGTGCATCTCGCCAGACGCCATGCTCCTCGACCTGCCACGGTGCTCGTTCGTCGAGCATCGTGATGATCGCCCCGGCCACATCGCGAGACTCGCAAGCTCGCAGTTCCTCGGCCGTCGGCTTCCCGGGGAACGGGTCGGCCCCGAGCACGGCGACCGCAGGCCCGAACGGCGCGGTGTCGGTGCGATGGGCCGACAGCGAAACGTACTCAGGTTGGCTGTCGGGAGTGAAGTGGATCAGCTGCCCGAACACATGGTTGACCCATTCGATGATGGGAGCGGTGGTTCGGAAGTTCACCGTGAGCGCAGGACGATCGGCGACCCGCTCGCGCGTTGTGAGGAACACGCCGATGTCGGCTCGCCGGAATCGGTAGATCGACTGCTTGGGATCGCCGACGAAGAACAGCGCGCCCGGACGGATCGTCAGGTCGGTCCAGTCCTTGTCGCCCACGTCGGGGTCGTCGGTGGCGATGAGGGTTGCGAGTTCGACCTGGATCGGGTCGGTGTCCTGGAACTCGTCGAGGAGGAGACGGGGGTAGCGCTCGGCCAGAGCTGCGCGAACCTCGGGACCGTGGGCCCGGTCGCGCAGGAGGCGGCGAGCCCGAACGAGCAGATCGTGAAAATCGAGTCGACCGACAGTGCGTCGTTCATCGGCAGCATGGAGCACGAAGCGGCCGATACGAGCTGCGACATGCGCAAGTGCAGCGGTGGTGACCGACGAAACAGCCTGGTCGCAGGCGGCGCGGAGATCGCTGAAAGCGTTGCGAACATCGACGACGTCGATTCGCCAGTTGCCCTTGTTGCCGGCGTTGCCGACCCGGATCCTCCGGCGACCTTCTCCACGATCGCCCATGTCGTGTGCGAGTTCGAGCGCTTCGATGTCATCGAGCGCACCGGCGATGAGGGCCCGATGATGACGCACGTCGGGAAAACGGGCGAGCAACTTGTCGTCGGGGTTGTCACAGCTGTCGGCGTAGGCCTCGACGGCGTCGAACACCTGCAGCAACTCGTCTCGGGGGAACGGGCCAGGTCGTGGCGCATCGAAGTCGAGCCGCTCTTCGACCAGGTCCCAGTTTGCCGCCATCTGCAGGGTGAGGGTTCGTAGGGCGTCGAGGCGAACCCCAGCGGCCTCGAGGACGAGGAGTGTGCGAGCCATCGCGTCGTCATCGAGGAGTTCGTCGAGAAAGACTCTCCAGCGCTGCTCGAAATCGATCTGTGATCCGATCTCGTCAAGCACATCGACACCCGGCGGGAGGCCGGCCTCGACCGGGTGCTCGGTGAGGATGCGCTGAGCGAAGCTGTGCAGGGTGCCGATCGGTGCGCCGTCGAGTTGGTGGAGGGCCAGGCGCGCAGCATCGGCGGCAGTCGGGTGTGCAGGGGAGGCAACGTGGGCCTCGAACCGTTGCCGTATGCGATCACGCAGCTCGGCAGCGGCCTTCTCGGTGAAGGTGATGGCGGCGATGTTCTCGAGAGGGATGGCATCGTCGATCACGAGTGCTTCCACACGGTCGACGAGTGCCCGGGTCTTGCCTGAACCCGCGCCAGCCTCGACGAAGAGCGTTCGGTCTCGGTCGGCCTGGATCCGATCGCGGTCTGCCTGGTCGACAGGGGAGTGGTCAGCCACGGTCGTCTCCCACAAGATCGACATAGTCGGCCAGGTCCGGCTGGGTGTGTTTGCGGCGCCAATCTGCGTCCTGATGTCCGAGTCCGAGGCCGTCGGGCTCGCAGAAGATGCAGTGGACCCACCGTCGGGTTGTCGGCTTGGCCGGGCGGGCAGGGAAATGGCCGGCCGCGATGCCGTCGGCGATGCGTTCGACGGTGGTGAGGGCTGTGTGCTCGATCGAGGGATCGACGTCGTAGCCGACCGCCTCGAACTCTCCTCGATCGGTGACGAACCAGTAGGTTCCGTGTTCGCCGCTGGCGTGGGTACCGAGAATGGAGCGAGCGGCGAGGGCGTACAGCACGAGCTGCAGATGGGTGCCCCCCGGCGTTGGATTCTCGGGACTGAGCCCCTTGTACCCACGCTGTGATCCCGTCTTGTAGTCGATGACGAGCACACCGTCGCCTGACGTTCGGTCGACGCGATCGATGGCACCGCGAATGGTGATCGACCCGCCATCGGGAAGCTCGACCCCGACCGGTGGGGTGATCGACCCCGGCATGCCGAACGGCAATTCGGTTGCGATCGGTGTGCTTCCGTACGCCGCTCGCTGGCGGTCGTCGAAACGGGCGAATATCTCGAGATCGCGATGGATGACCTGCTTGTCGTGGCCCCAGTAGACCCGCCGCCCGACCAGGCCTCGCCGTTCGAGTTTGCCCGCTTCTTCGTCGGCGATCTCGTGAAGGCGCTCGACAGATCGTTG
>Ga0181594_10001225_pt1 | contig 23997 bp, 21 predicted proteins | sample 071ome_18_FD_145603 | JGI IMG/M metagenome (GOLD analysis project Ga0181594, IMG submission 145603) | Coastal salt marsh microbial communities from the Groves Creek Marsh, Skidaway Island, Georgia - 071413BT metaG (spades assembly) | ecosystem: Environmental > Aquatic > Marine > Intertidal zone... | reverse complement strand
GAGATATAGCAACACCAGCGCCAGTAGGAAGTTCGGGGTGGCGAGACCCAAAAACCCTATAAACGTGAGGCTGTGATCGCCCCAACTGTACTGATGCGTGGCCGAATAGACGCCGATCGGGAACGACACCAGCCAGGTGAAGATAATCGTGGCGAACGACACGATGACCGACAGCCAAATCCGGTCGCCGACCACATCGGTCACGGGCAAATCGAACTCGAACGAATGCCCCATGTCGCCTTGCAACATGCCGGAGAATCCGTCGGGCCCCGGCCATACACCGAGCCACACCGCGTATTGCTCGAAGAACGGTCGATCGAGGCCGTATTGGGCGCGCAAGAACTCGATCCGTTCGGTTGCGGCACTGTCGCCCTGCGATTGCAATTCGGCCAGCCGGTTGGACAGAAAGTCCCCCGGGGGCAGCTGGATGATGATGAACACCAACAAGCTGATCACCAGCAAGGTGGGGATCATGATCAGCAAACGCTGGATCAAATAGTTGAACATCGGGAACTTTCCGTCAGCGCCGGTCTAGCGGTCGAACCAGAATGTATCGGGCCGGTAGATACCGAAATGAGCGCCGGGGTCCCAGTTGTAGATGCCTTCCTTGGGCACGTTGTTGAGTCCTTCGCGCACGACGATCGGCTGCATCACGCCGGAGACGATCCCGATCGTAAAGACCTGATCGGCATGGATGGTCAGCATTTTGTGCCAAATCGCCTCACGTTCGTCGGGGTCGCGGGTCGCGAGCCACTCGGCATGGAGGGCGTCGAGCTGCTGCGCTTCAGGCATATCGACCGGTTCGCCGCTTTTGCCCTTGGTTTCGTAATGCTGACCCCATTGCGGCCATTGGTACTGATGTTGCGACGTGACGGCGAGTTCTTTGGGTCGGAAACGCGCGGTCGGCACGCCGTTTTCCCAGCCGGTCCACACCGCCATTTGGGTTTGACCGGCGAAAATCCGGTTGCGAAACACCTCACGTTGCGAGGGCTTGCTGAAGATTTTGACGCCGATCTCCGCCCAGGATTCGGTGATAAGTTGCAGCACGTCGGTTTCTTCGGTGCTTTCGCCGGCGGTCTCGATGACGATTTCGATCGGGCGTCCGTCCGGCATCAGGCGTGTGCCATCGCTGTTACGCTCGGTGAGACCCATTGCGTCGAGCAAGTCGTTGGATTCGTCTGGATCGAAGGTCGCCCATTTGAGTTGGTACTCATCTTTGAACAGCGGGCTGTCGGGCAGCACGGTGTTGTTGCCCTCGATCGCCAGGCCGAAATAGAGCGCTTCGTTGATCAAGCTCCGGTCGACGGCCATCGATAGGGCGCGACGGAAACGCACGTCACGGAATAGTGCCCGCCAACCGGGATCGTCGATGTTGAGATTGGGGTAGAGCGCGATGTGCGAGCCTTTGGCTTCCCGCCAAAGGTGCGTCACATAGTCGTTGCGCTTTTCGCCCTGTTTCAGGAACGGGAAATTGTTGAAGAAGATGGCGCGCGCCTGCAGATCGACTTCGCCCGAACCGGCCTTGGCCGGAATGAGTTGTGCGGACGCCTGGCTCATGAAAATCCGGTCGACATAAGGAAGTTGGCGACCGGCTTCATCGATGCGGTGATAGTAGGGGTTGCGCACGGCCTCAAAGCGATTAGCGGGCGGGCGCGTCACGTTCATCCACGGCTGCAGCGTCGGCAGGTCGGGGTTGTCGAACTTGTAGAGGTTGTCGACGCGGTTGTGGCGGGCGGCCCAGCTGCGCGACCCGCCGGCGTTGGCGTCGAGTTCCTCGGCTGTGGCGTGGTCGATGTGGAACTTCTTCAGGAAATGCGCGGGGCGATAGATGAACAGTGGCGATGCGCCGGCCAAGCGTTCGAGGAACGACGGGTTCGGCGCCGACCAGCTGTAGCGCACCGTTGTTTCGTCGATCACCTCGAAGATCGGCGGTTGCCCGTCGACCAACATGTCGACTGGCGGTCCGGCCGGCGACAGGTTCGGGTTGTTGGCGACGTCCTCCCACCAGTAGCGAAAATCTTCGGCCGTGAAGGGGGCGCCGTCCGACCATTTGTGACCTTCGCGCAGATGAAGCGTGAAGACGCGATCGTCTTCGTTGTCGACCGCTTCGAGCAGGTCGGGCTCGAGCTCCAGCTGCTCGTTATAGCCAACCAAACGGGCATAGCCGTAGACCACGAGCAAGCGCACATCGCGGGCGCGCCCGATCAGGGTCTTGATCGTCCCCCCGTGACGGCCGATGCGTTTGTCGCCCTCGAGCGTGACCACCGACGGCTCGGCCGGCACACGATCCTCGACCGCGGGCAGCGTGCCATCGCGGACGGCATCGCGGAACATCGGCGTTTCGACCAAGTTTGCCGCACCCACCGGCGCTTGCAGTGCTCCGACAGCCAGGAGAAGGCCCGAGACAGCACCAAGGATGGGGCGGATAAGACCAGGGTTTCGGCTCATGCGCGCAAGTCCTCCATTGCGAGGTTTTCGCCGACGGCGCGGACGAAGTGACCGTCGCCTAAATCGACCATATGAGAGGGGTTGGACCCGTTCAAGGCGTAGGGTTTCGGCCACGCTTCGGGGTTCGACGCTTTGCCTTCCCGCAGCGCCTGGAAGTCGAGCCGCCGGTCCGGATTGGGGTCGGGGACGGCCGACAACAGCGCCTTGGTATAGGGGTGGACCGGGTTGTCGAAGAACCTATCGCGCGGTGCGCTTTCCACGACACGCCCGGCGCACATCACCACGACGTGGTCCGCGATGTAATCGATCACCGCCAGATTGTGCGAGATGAACAAGTAGGTCAGCCCAAGTTCTTGCTGCAGGTCTTTTAGAAGGTTCAGCACTTGTGCTTGGATCGATACGTCGAGCGCGGAGACCGGCTCGTCGCAAATGATCAAGTCGGGCTGCAACGCAAGCGCGCGGGCAATGCCGATGCGCTGGCGCTGTCCGCCCGAGAACGAATGCGGATAGCGGCGCAAATAGGGCACCGGCAACCCGACCAAGGTCATCAGCTCGCGCACGCGCTCCATGCGTTCTTCGGCGTCGCCGATTTCATGGATCACCAACGGCTCGCTGATGATGTCGAACACCGTCATGCGCGGGTTTAACGAGCTGTAGGGGTCCTGGAAGATGTACTGGACGCGGCGGCGGTAATTAAGCAGATCGGCGCCGCGGAGTTTGAGCACGTCGACCGCACTGCCGCGGTTGTTGAACATGATCTCGCCCGAGTCGGCCATCAGGGCGCGCATGATCATTTTGCTGGTCGTGGTCTTGCCGCAACCCGATTCGCCGACCAGCCCGACGCAGGTGCCGAGGGGCACATCGAAGCTCACGTTGTCGACGGCTTTCACCGCGCCACTGCTCTTGCCGCCGAACAGACCGCTTTTGCGAATTTGGAACTCTTTGCTCAGGTTGCGCACGCTAAGCAGCGGCTTGTCGGTCGCGCTGCCTTCGGGCCACGGGTCCCGAGTTTTGAGCAGACTGCCGGCCTCGGTTTTGATTTCGCGGATCGGCACCAGGCGCTCGTCGTCTTTCATGCCGAAACGCGGCACGGCTTTCAGCAACGCCTGGAGATAAGGATGTTCGGCATGGCGGAAGATGTGATCGAGCGTGCCTTGCTCCATCACCTTGCCGTGGTACATGACGACGATCTCGTCGGCCATGTTGGCAACGACGCCGAGGTCATGGGTGATCATCAGGATCGCCATTTGCAGCTGGCTCTGGAGATCTTTCATGAGCTGAAGGATCTGGGCCTGAATGGTGACGTCGAGCGCGGTTGTCGGTTCGTCGGCAATCAGCATGGCGGGCCGGCAAACCAACGCCATCGCAATCATGGCGCGTTGGCGCAGTCCACCCGACAGTTCGAAGGGATAGGTCTTGACCGCTTGGTTGGCATTGGGAAAGCCGACCATGTCGAGCATTTCCCGTGTGGCGTCGATGCCCTCGGCCTTGGTCGCGTTGGTATGCAACAGGAAGGCTTCGCTGATTTGGTCACCGACCGTGTGCAGCGGCGACAGCGACGTCATCGGTTCTTGGAAGATGATCGAGATACGGCCGCCGCGCAGGCGCCGCATTTCGGGTTCTTTGATTTTGACGATATCGACGAAATTTTGCGGCTTGTCGGGATCGAAGAAGATGATCTCCCCATCCGAGATACGGCCGGCTTTGGGCAGGATGCCCATGATCGATTGCGACACGACCGATTTGCCCGAACCCGATTCGCCGACAAGCGCGACGGTCTTGCCTTGCGGCACGCGAAACGATACGCCGCGAACGGCTTCGATGCGCCCTTCGGGCGCCATGAAGTCGACGTTTAGGTTGCGGACGATTAGTACGTTTCCCATCGGGTCTCGATTACCGCTGTTTCATCCCGTGTCACCAATGCCCATGGCGTTGAAGTTGGTCCAACTCGTGGGGCTAAGTTCGATCTCGCGTCGTCGCGCAACATCCGCGACGTCGCGCGCGATGTCCTCAAACCCAGCTATCGAAGAATCCACCGCAACCGTCGAGCCACCACCCCTAAGCTTCAGGCTCATCCAGCCGCGCTCGTGGTCACGACGCGTCGAATAGTATCGAAGTTGAACGCTCTCCAATGCCTCCCAATCGAACCCGCGGCCCAGGATGCCGCGCATTCGAATGCCTTTTTCGGACAGTTCTAACACCCGTGTGTGACGGATGGCCGTCCTTATCGCAAAAACCAAAAACAACCCTGTAAGTACCGAAAAAACATATAGCCAGAATCGGGAAAGATCATCCAGGAATAGCGGTCCTGCCGAAATAATCAGCCCAACGACCGCTTTGACGTCATCGAACAAAAGCGTCCGAATCGGGTACCGGAACTGTCTCACCGGACCGCTGAAATCACGTCGTCGACCGTGAGCCACCGCACCTGGGACCCGAGCCGCTCGAAAAGCGTCTCCAAGAAACCCCACGCTTCGGGGTCGTGTACCGCATGATGGGTCAAAATCCCGGTCGGTTCCCCTTCCTTTCCCGCCGAACGCAGCGCGGCCAAGCGATCGCATAATCTGCCCAGAATAGGCAGATCTCCGCCATAGCCGCGCGTGCCGCGCCAATCGATTATGTCGATATGGACATCGATGACAGTGATGCCGGTCACCGTTACCCGCGTCGCTTTGCCGGAAAGGGCGGTGTACCCGGCCTGGGCCAGCGCCGCGGCGGCGGTCGATCCCAGGCGATTCCACGGCGGGACGAAGATCGGGCGAGATCGGGCGCCCAGCCCCATCTGGACCCGGCGCAGACCTTCGCCAAGCTCGCGGGCCATTTCGGCCGCCGGGCGATGGTCGCCGAATTCAGCCTTTTTTTCGTCGCCCGGCGCCTGATTGGCATGCGCGTAGCCATGTGGCACCACGATTGTGTTCGCCGCGTGCTGGGCCAGCCAGGGTCCAAATTCCGGGTCGAGCGCGGCTGGAATCGCCGCAAGACAGACCGGCACGTCGTGGGCGGCGCAGGTATCGAGCAGCGTTGCGAGGGCCGGTGTGGGTCCCGTGGCGTCATCGTCGCGGAGCCAGAACAGGGGGGGCGACGTCCAGCGTCCGATCTCCTCCGCCAGCGCCTGCCAGGGGTCGGTCACGTCCAGGGCACCGCGTCGGCCCATTCGGCGATCAGGGTCGCGCTGGTGGCCGCACCGTTGGTGTTGAGCATACCGTTGGCTGGCGGGGATCGGTCCCACGCCGCATCGACGGCGGCCGCCAGAGTTTGCGACGAGAGCGCGGATTCATCGAGTACTTCGATCGGGGTGTGGCGGGCAAGTTCCTGGGCGCGCATCGTTTGTTCGGTTTCGGCGCCCCCGGCATAGGGCACGATGACCGCGCGCGTGCCGGCCTCCAGCACCTCCATCACCGTGTTGTAGCCGCCTTGGCTGATCGATAGGGCGGCATTGGTGACCAGCGCCGTGAAATCGGGTCGGCTGCGCTCAACGACGATCCCGGGACCAGACAGGGCGGCGAGGGCGTCGAACGTGGCCTGATCCACGGTGACCCCGACCAGAACGCGCCAGGTGCGATTATGGAGCTTGCTGAGCGCCCGGGCGGCGATCGCGGTCTTTAGAAGGTCGGCCCCTACGGCGCCGCCGCCTGCCGACACGATCACCTCGTCCGATCCTTGACCGGTGTTGATCGCGCCGCGACCGGAACGGTCCACGACATAGCCGGTGTAGTGAAGTTTGTCGCGAATCCGTTCCGCCAAAGGAAACGTGCGATCGAACGGGATCAGCGCGTCGTCGCCATGGATCAAGACGTGATCGAAATACTTCTCGACCCGCTGCAGCATCTCTTCGTTCCGCTCTGGTTTTTCTTGCGCGACGAGAATGTCGCGCACCGAGGAGACGATCACCGGGCGTTCGCGGCGTCCCACGGCATCCTGCAAGACCGGTTCGATCTCGAACCGCATCTGCCGGCGCCCGAAAGGGAACAACTCGAACATCAAGAGATGCGCATTGGTGGCGCGATAGGCGTCGAAAAGCGCCTTGGCGCGCCGTTCCTTCCACTCTCCATCGATGGGCCGATCGTCTTCGTCGACAAGTTTCTTAAAGAACAGGTCGGTCGCGCGGGTCGAGGGCAACTGGATGAACTCGGCATCGCCGATATTGAGCCCGGGGATGTCGTGACCGCCCGACACGATGGTGACGGCGAGGTCTTGTTCGGCCATCGCCCGCGCCAGCGTCGCGGCGCGCTTCAGGTGGCCGATCCCCAGCAAATGTTGGACGTAGAACAAAACGCGGCGCTGCACTATTCGTCACTTTCCAAGGAGACGTTCATTTCGCGCACCCTAATTGTTCCAGGCGCGATGTCGAACAGATGCGCGGTCGCGGACCGGATCTTAACCGGTGGCTTGCCGAGCATGTCCCAGCCGAAGGCGGTCGCCATGACGACGCGAATGACGCCAAGGTGGGTCACCCCGACGGTATCCTCGCCACGCGCCGCCACCTCTTCGATCCAGGGCCTGACACGGTCGAGGACATCGCGCGGCGATTCGCCGTCCTCGGGCCGAAAGTCGAAGCCGCCCGCTTCGTTTTGCGCCATGGCATCGCCCAGCGTGTCGCGCAGCTCGCCAATCGTGCGACCTTCCCATTTCCCCCACGCCATTTCCACCAGGCGGGGTTCCGTCGCGGCGTTCCCGAACAAAAGACGCGCGGTTTCTTGGGCGCGGCCCAAGGGACTGGCGACGACGGGGAGACCGGTCAGAATGTCGGGCGCGCGCCAGGTGGCGACCTTTACGCGCCCTTCCGCGCTCAACGGCACATCGGTGCGGCCTTGGGCGCGCTTTTCCGCATTCCACGCCGTCGGGCCATGCCGAATAAGGGCAAGCAGCGTCATGTCGCCCGCTCGGTCAGCGGCGCGAGAAGCGCGTCGAGCCGCGGTGCTGCGCCGACGAGCGAGCGGTCCTGTGCGACAAAAGCTGCGGCATGACGGCCCATCGTCGCGCGCAGCGCGGTGTCGTCCAACAGTTGCGCGACCATGATGGCGAGCGCTTTCGCGGCGCGTGGCGGGGCCAGCAACCCGGTCGTACCGTCTTGCACGACGTCCGGCACGCCGCGTTCGTTGCCCGCCACGACAGGGCAACCGGTGGCTTGGGCTTCCAGGAATGCCATGCCGAAGGCTTCTTCGACCGCCGGCCATAGATAGAGATCGGCCGCCGCGTAAAAGCCTGGCAGGGCGTCCGGCGTGACGGCGCCGACGAAGCGAACGCGATCGTGCCAGGGGTCCAACATTTCTTTGATGTCGTCGGCCGCCGGTCCGTCGCCGACAATCAAATAGTGGAAGTCCGACCGGTCGAGCGCCGCCATGACCTCGGCGATAACGGCGTAAGACTCGCGCTTGGCGTCGTCCCGCATCATGGCGACGGTCAGGAGCCACGGCGCGTCGGGGTCCAGATCGTATTGCGTCGCCAGGCGGGTCCGCTGCGCATCCCGTTGCGCGGCGGCTGTTTCAAAAGGCGTGTGGTCGAGGAACGGCGGGAAAAAGACATTGCGCTGTGGCGGCTGAATCAACGGCGCGATGCAGTTCATATCGAGCTTGGTGGGGCTAAGGATGAGGTCGGCAGCCCGTATGGCGTCGCCGGTCGCCTCGTGGCCCAGCGCCCAAGGCCCGCCGGCACGCTTAGGGGCGTAGGACGCTTCGGCGATGACATAGGGGATTTTCAGGGCGCGACAGACCGCCGGTCCGATCCAATCCGGCGCCTTGTAATAGACGTGGTAGGTCAACCAGACGCCGGGCGGATCGTCTCGCCATGCCGCGACAAGACGGTTGGCTTCGGCTGCGGCCTCGCGTTGTCGTTCCGCCAGCCCCTCGGGGGTTCGGCACCACGTGCGTAACGTCGAGACGACCTCCGGCGCGTAGCCCGCCGTGCGCAGGGCGGCCATAAACAGGCGCGCGATACTCCGATCGCCCGAGGGCACCGCATGATCGGGCGGTTTCATCGGCGCATAGAACGCGGCACGCATGCCTAGGCCGCCGAGCGTTGACGAATACCGAAGCGCGCGGCCAGGACAGCGAGCCCGGTTCCCATACCGAATTGCTCGCGCACGCGGCGTTCGCCGGCAGCGCCGAGTTGGGCGCGCAGGGCCGGGTCGCCGCACAGTTCGACGATCGCATCGGCAAGGGCTTGCGGATGATCGGGTGGGACAAGCCGGCCCGTTTCGCGATCGATGATGAGTTCCGGGATCGCCGCGGTGTCCGTGGCGATGCAGGCGAGCCCTTGGCTTTGCGCCTCCATCAAAACGTTGGGCAAACCGTCGCGGTCACCGCTGTCGGCAACACGGCTGGCCAGCACGAACAGGTCGGCTTCCCGATAAAGCTCAAGCACGGATTCTTGCGCCAACGCGCCGCGAAAGTCGACGCGATCGCCAATGTGCAAGTCCTTCGCGAGGCTATGCAGCTTGGTCGCCAAAGCACCGCCCCCGACGTGAATGAAGCGCCAATGGACCGTGCTGGGGATGCGCGCCAGGGCACGCAGCAGGACGTCGTAACCCTTCTTCTCGACGGCGCGACCGACCGACAAAATAATGATGGGATTGAACGTGTCGCGGCCGTCCTTGTCGGTGCGTGCGCCGGGCCGGGGCGAAAACCGGTCGAGGTTCAGTCCGTGGTAGGACAGCGCGACCTTGTTGGTCCCGGCGAGGTCGGCAAGGTGTTCGCAGTGGCCGGCGGTGCAGGTAACTACCCAATCCGCGTCGGCCAGTTTTTCTTCTTTTTCCCAAGTCGGGATCGTCCAAATGTCTTTGGCGTGGGCCGACATCGAGAACGGGCGGCCGCGCATGATGGCGGCGTAGCGCGCCACCGATCCGGGGGTGTGCATGAAATGGGCATGGAAGCGAGTGATGGTCTCGGGGGCTTCGGCCGCCAACACCACGGCTTGACCGAAGCGGCGGATGCGGTTCGGGGTGACATCGCGGGCGAGGTCCTTGAGCCAAACGCGTCGCGCCGCGCGATAGTCCGGCAGGCGGCGCGCGATTCGCCAGGCCCGTAGAACACGTTTCGGTTCTTGGTAGAGATACTCCGGCAGGTACAGCACGGGCGCGCGAATCTCGCGGTGTACCGGATGCGTCGCCGGATCGGTCGGATGACGGAGCGAGACGATTCGGATATCGAGACCCATCTCCTCGAGGGCGCGAATCTCCTGGGCGATGAAGGTTTCGGAGAGCCGGGGGTAGCCTTTAAGGACGAACGCGACCGGGCCAGTCACCACGGGCACGAGATCACGCCTGGCGGGTGATCTGGTCGTCGTTGGCTGCTTGGGCGACGTCGGTGATCCACGGTTGGATCAGGCGGTTGACGTTTTCCAGGCCTTCCAAAAGCCCCGGTACCACCACTTCGGACGGGCACTTTTGCTGTGGGAGTTGGCGTATGGCGTCGGCCATCACGCTGGCATCCAACGATCCTGTGGCTTCCAGCATGCGGATTAGGCCGAGTTCCTGCGCGCGTGAGGCGCGGATGTATTGCTCCAAACGAGGTTCGGTTCGGGGCACCACGATCGCACGCTTGTCGAGCGAAAGGATTTCGCAAAAGGTGTTGTAGCCGCCCATCGCGATGATCCCGGCCGCGTTGGCCTCGAGCGATTCCATTTGCGGATCGAAGGTGATGGCTTCGACACGTTTGAGTTTGGCTACGCGGCGCTTGAATTCGTCTTGCCGCTCGGGCTGCATGAAGGGCCCGAGAACAAGAAGCGCCGGATAGGGGAGCAAGGGCTCGCTCTCGTAGGCGCTGATCACCCATTCGATCAGTTCCTCACCGTCGCCGCCGCCGCCGGGGGTGACCAACAGGTAAGGCTCTTTGGTGACTTCAGGGGCCGCGCGCGGCAAAGCCGATTGCGGCACGTTGCGCCGCAGGTAGCCGGTATAGGTCATTTTGTCGGCGACACTGCGCGGCATCGGCAGGTCGGCCAGCGGTTCGCAGATTTGCGGCAAGCCGTAAATCCAAATCTCGTCGTAGAGCCGGCGCAGCGCCGGCATGGCGTTTTTGCGTTGCCACTCCGGCGCGAGCAACGTCGGCGAATCCATCACATCGCGCAGACCCAGCACCAGGCGGGTGCCGCGCTCCTTGAGCATTTCGAGCGTGTCGGTGACTTCTCCGCGGAGGCCGAGAGGCTCTTTGTCGACGATGAAGACGTCAGGGTCGAAGATATCCGCGGTGTGCCGAATGATCGACGAGCGCATCGACAGCGTCTTTTCGAGGTCGATATCCAGGTTCAGCGTTGTGTATTCGCCGTTCCGCAGCTTGATGACACCGGGGACGCGAATGAAGTCCACGCGAGCGCGAAAGTCGAAACTGCCGATGATCGGCGAGCCCGACAGGATCAGGACCGACAGGTTCTCGTATCGGCGCACCAAGGAGTGCGCGATCGCACGGCAGCGCCGCAAATGGCCCAGACCCATGGTGTCGTGGCTATAGATCAAGACCCGGGCATTCGCCTCGCGCTTGCGCTTAGGCTTCATTTCTTTCGCCATGGCCGGGACTATGGCATAGCCCCTTAGGCTGGCCCAAACGCAATTTTTGTCTATGCTGCGGTACCTTAGACAGCGTTGGGACGGTGTTCGCAGTGGGGGGCGACGCCGGTGGGCGGGGCGCCTTTATGGAACACAGTATTTTCAAGTACATCCTGCGCTTCAGTGCGCGGCAGCAGATCACCTTGACGGTCATGGCTGCCCTGTCGTTCCCCTTCGTTTACGCCTTCTACGAGCTGCCCAAGCTCATCATCAACAGCGCAATCCAGGCCAATCCAGAGGATTTTCCGCGGGAATTCGAGATTTTTGGGCTCGATCTCAGCGCGATCGGGGTCCCGGAAGTGGGGCAACTGCCGTGGCTATTCGCGCTGTGTGGCTTGTTCCTGACGCTCGTCCTCATCAACCAGGGCTTCAAATACACGATCAACGTCTACAAGGGGCTGACCGGCGAGCGGATGCTGCGGCGGCTGCGGTTCGATCTTTACAGCCGGGTGCTGCGTTTTCCCAAAAGCACGTTTCGCAATATGTCCCAGGGCGAGATCATCCCGATGATCACTGCCGAGGTGGAGCCGCTGGGCGGGTTTATCGGCGACGCCTATTCGCAGCCGGCATTTCAGGGCGGGCAGCTGCTTGTCATTCTGGGCTTTTTGTTTGCGCATGATTGGCGCATGGCGGCCGCGGCCGTCGCGCTCTATCCGATCCAGCTCTACATCATCCCCAAACTGCAACGTCGGGTGAACCTGCTGGGCAAAGAACGTGTGCGGCTGGTGCGACAGCTATCGGATCGGATCGGCGAAACGGTCAACGGGGTCGAGGAAGTTCACGTTCACGACGCCTCGCGGCGCGAGCGCGCCGAGTTCGCCCGGCGCTTGGGCACGATTTTCGGCGTGCGTTACAAAATCTACCGCCAAAAATTCGTCATCAAGTTTCTCAATAACTTCATCCAGCAACTCGGGCCGTTCTTCTTCTATTCGATCGGTGGCTATCTCGCGATTCAAGGCCAGCTCGAAGTCGGCACGCTGGTTGCCGCGATCACCGCGCATAAGGATTTGGCGGCGCCTTGGAAAGAGCTCCTCAACTATTACCAGCAACAAGCCGATGCGCGGATCAAGTACGAAGTTGTGGTGTCGCAGTTCGAACCGGCCGGCATTCTCGACGCCGAAGCGCAAGATTTCGAACCCGAAACAGCGACGCCGTTGGAAGGCAACGCGGCTTTGGTCAACGTGACGCTCTACGACGACCAAGAAACCGCGGTTGTCGACAGCGCCAGCCTCGAGTTTCCGCTCGATCAACGGATCGGGCTTGTCGGTTCGCCCGGTAGCGGCCGCGAAGATATCGCGATGCTGCTCGCGCGCTTGGTACGGCCCTCGTCCGGGTCGATCAAGGTCGGCGGGGTCGATCTCGCGACGGCGCCGGAATCGATCATCGGTCGTCGTATGTCGTATGTCGGGCCCGGCGGATTCGTTTTTGCCGCGACCATCGGCGACAACCTTTACTACGGCCTGCGGCACAAACAGATCGCGCCGAATGCCGACGAAGAAGCTGCGGCCGAACACAAGGCGGCCGTGGGTGAGGCCGAGGCCGCCGGCAACTCGACAGACGACGTTGCGGGCGAGTGGACCGACTATGCTGCGGCCGGCACCGACGGACCCGAAGCATTGGCGGCCCGTGCGTTGGCCGTTCTCGATATGGTCGAGTTGTCGGCCGACGTTTATCAGTTCGGTCTGCGCGGGACGATCGACCCGGAGGCCGAGCCCGAGATTGCAGCGGCCGTCCTGCGGGCGCGGAAGCGGCTGCGCGAACGGCTCGATGCGGACGAATCGGCGGGCCATTTGGTCGAACGCTTCGATCCGGCGCTTTACAACACCAACGCGACGGTCGGCGAGAACCTACTGTTCGGCAACCCCGTCGGCGACGCCTTCAACATGGACAAGCTGGGCGAGAATACCTATGTGCTGGAGGTGCTGGACAAAGCCGGCTTGACCGAAACGATGCTGCAAACGGGCCATCAAGTGGCGGCGACGATGGTCGAGTTGTTTGCCGACTTGCCGCCGGACCACGAGTTCTTCCAGCAGTTCAGCTTTATTTCTTCCGAAGATTTGCCACAGTACCAAGCGATTTTGGGCCGCGTCGGCAAAGATAACCTGGATCAACTCAAGCCCGACGAGCGGGGCCGGTTGATGTCTTTGCCGTTCCTGATCATCCCGGCGCGGCATCGTTTGGGAATCGTGACAGAAGAATTCCAAGCGCAGATTCTCGAGGCGCGGCGGGTCTTCGCCGACAACCTGCCGGACGAGTTGCGCGGGGCGATCCAGATCTACGATCCCGACCACTACATCGGCGCGAGCAACCTTCAGGACAATATTTTGTTCGGCAAGGTTTCGTACGGCGAAGCCGAAGCGGCGGCCCGGGTCGGCCAATTGCTGTCCGATGTCATCGACGAAACCGATCTGCACGAAACGGTGGTGCGAGTCGGTCTCAACTTCCACGTCGGAATCGCGGGTACGCGTCTGACGCCGGCGCAGCGGCAAAAACTCATTCTCGCGCGATCCGTCGTCAAACATCCCGATTTGTTGATCGTTTCCGACGGGCTTTCGGCGCTGGATCCCTCGACTCTGCGCCGTTTGGCGGAACGTTTGGTCGAAGAATTCAACGGCCGCAGCCTGATCTGGTTGTTGCAACAACCAGATCTCGCGGAGCTGTTTGATCGTGTGGTGGTGATGAGAAGCGGTAAGGTAGTGAAGTCCGGTACCTATGAAGAACTAAATGCGGGCGACGGCTTGGCGAAGCTAATCGAAGACAAAGTTTCTTAGGGGAGAAACGCGTGAGCTTGAATGAAGAAGTCGAACTCCTGCGGAATGTGCCGCTGTTCGCGAACCTCGAGCCCTCCAAACTCAAGCTGTTGGCCTTTACCAGCGAACGGCTGACGTTTCGGAAAGACCAAGACCTCTGCACGGAGGGCGATATGGGGGATGCCGCCTTCATCATTATCGAGGGCGAGTGCGACATTCTGATTTCCACGGCCGACGACGTCATGATGTCGGTGGCCAAAGCCAAGAAGCACGACTTTGTCGGCGAGATCGCGATCTTGTGTGACGTCCCGCGGACTGCGACCGTCCGCGCGCTCACCGATGTGACGACGCTGCGCATTTCGAAAGATTTGTTTTTCCGGCTCGTGCGCGAGTTTCCCGAAATGGCCGTGCAGATCATGCGCGAACTCGCCGCCCGCGTGGAGCGCACCAACTCGCAGCTCGGTCGCGCGCTCGGTCGAGCCTCGAGCTAACTCTCTTAGTCGGCGAGTTCCACAAGAACCGGCGCATGGTCGGAGGGATTCTTCCAGCCGCGGACGCGATCGGCGACCTCTATGGAGCTCAGTCGCGGCTGAAGCGCGCGATTGATCCAAACATGATCTAAACGCCGACCCTTGTTGGCGCGACGCCAGTCGGGCGCGCGATAGCTCCACCACGTGTAGAGCTGGTCTTCGGGCGGGAAGACTTCGCGCATGGCGTCGACCCAGTCATGGGCGGAGAAGGCACGCTCATAGTGTTCGACCTCGATCGGCGTGTGGGAAACCACCCGCAGCAACTGCTTGTGCGACCAAACGTCGGTCTCGAGCGGCGCCACGTTGAGATCGCCCACCAAAACGCGCGGTTTGGCGCTCAGGTCGCGACCCCATGACTCGAGCTCTCGGTAGAACTGCAGCTTTTCTTTGAATTTGGGATTGATTGTCGGGTCGGCGACGTCGCCCCCGGCTGGGATGTAGAAATTATGCAACTCGATCCCCCCCGGCAGGGTCGCAAAGACGTGCCGGGTATCGGCGCTGCCGCACCATTGTTTCGTCCCAACCGCCTCTAGCGGTACGCGCGAAATGATGGCGACGCCGTGATAGCCCTTCTGTCCGTGGATCGCGAAGTGGGTGTAGCCGAGATCTTCAAAACCGGCGCGCGGGAACTTTTCGTTCACCACTTTGGTTTCTTGCAGACACAGAACGTCGGGTTGCCAAGTGCGCGCGAAGCGGCGTGCCAAAGCCAAGCGGTGGCGCACGGAGTTGATGTTCCATGTGGCAACACGGAGCGCCATACGGGTGCTCAGAAAATCGAAAACGTGGTGCCGACTACGCCGAACGGCAGACGCCCGCTTTCGAACAAGCGAAACTTCAGCGCAAACGGATGGTCGCCCTCGGCGCCGGCGGCGAGCACAAGCGTTGCCTGGTAAGCTCCGGCGACGGCCCAACCGGCGGCCGCGTTGAGAAACGACTCTTCGTCGGACTCAGGTTGGTACCCCGCATCGATTGCGGCATTGCTGATCGCGTCGACGGCGACCCCGGCACATTGCGCGGACACATGGTTCAAAGCGTTGGTCAGTTCCGCTTCGTGCACATGATCCAACGAGCGCGCAATCAGCGCGGCCTTGAGTTGCTCTTCGGTTTCCCACCAATCGCTATTCCAATTGGGGTTTTCCGCGACAGCGACCGCGTCGTCCCAGCTTTCGACCGGCGCTACGGCGGCGTCGGGAAAGCCGGCGGCGCTGAGGTAGGCAGTAGCGATGGCGGTGTCGTCGGCGGTGAGCGGCGTGCCGATGCGGCTGAACCAGGGGGTGTCGATCACGGTCCGCCCGAACCGCGCCATGATGGTCAGGCGTTGGACCTGCTGGTCGAGAACCTCGTCGTAGACCTCTTCGTCGTCGTCTTCGATGTCGTCGTTCATGTCGTGTCGCCCCGGCGTTGTTGCGTACGGCGGCGCGCGGCGGCGCCGAACGCCTCGAACAGCGCGCGATAGAAGGCGTTGTTTTCCGCGTCGAATTCTGGGTGCCACTGCACGCCTACGGCAAACGCCGCCGCTCCATTGACGCTAAGCGCTTCGATCGTTGAATCCGGCGCCGTCGCTTCCACGGTGGTGCCGGGCGCCGCTTTGTCGATGCCTTGGCCGTGCAAAGAGTTCACACCCGCCGTGTCGCCGCCCGCCATCTCCGCTAATGGCCCGTCCGGGCGCAGCGAAATGTCGTGGCAGACACCCATCTGGGCCTCCATCGGTTTGGTCCGATCCCGTCGGTGATCGAACCGACCGGGAACCTCGTGCAGGAACTGATGCAACGTGCCGCCCAACGCCACGTTGAATTCCTGGAACCCACGGCAGATGGCAAAGACCGGGACACCGGTATCGATGGCCGCGCGAATCAACGGAAACGTCGTCGTATCCCGTTGGGGGTCATGCATGTCGCCTTCGCGGGCGGGCGGGCCGTCGTAATGATGTGGTTCGATGTTGGAGGCTCCGCCGGTCAACAAGAGCCCGTCGAGATGACCGACAAAATCCGCGGCGTCGATGTCCTCGCCCAGCGCCGGGATCACAACGGGGTGGCACTGAGCGACCCGCGCCGTCGCGGTGGCGTTCAGGTGGCCGATCGCGTGCAAAGGAAATTGGCGGACATTGAACACGCTGGCGGGGATTCCCACGACGGGTTTTCGTGCAGTCATTGCATTCCTGCCGGCGATCTAGGTGGGTGAGTCGAAAAAGGCGATCCGGAAGCCCCCGATACAAAGGCATTCCGCCGCCGCTTTCAAGGTGCGTCGCCGTCCCTATCGAAATGCCGGAACGGGTTGGGGTCGACAAAGCGGAAAAGTTTGTCGTCCAGGACAATGTTCGTGCGGACCTCCGAGAGTGCGACCGTCGTCTTCCGGCCCTGCGCATCGATCACCCGCCACTGGCGCAAGGCAAGCGGGGCGTCGCTGAAAATCAGGGTTATTTCGCCTTCGCCGGGGTTGTCGGGGTCGACAATGGCCACGCTGATTACGCCGGGGTCGCGTTGGATCCGCGTGATCTCGATGTCTTCGCGCGAAAAAGAAAAGCGGTCTGCAACCAAAAAGGCGAGCGGCGTTGCCGAAAGCGGGAGATACGTGACCTGTTCGAGTTCGGCATCGTAGAAGATGAGCTGCCGGCCCGTCGCGACGATCAAAATGGGCGAGGGCGGGGTGTATTCGAACCGCAATTGGCCTGGTCGGCGTAGATAGAACTCGCCCGACACCACCCCGCCGGCCTCATCGAACTGCACGAAACGGGCGTGCATCGACCGTATTTCGTTTAGGTGGTTCTCGATGCGGGCCAAGGCCTGGCGCTCCGCATCCGTCGGCTCGACGGCAGCGGTCGCGACGCCAACCGAAAGGCAGGTGAAGAGAAGCGCCGGGAGGACCCGGCGCCGCAAGAATTGGATCATGCCCCTATTGTTCTTCGCGAGGGATCACTCGGGCAAGTACTTCGCGTTTGCCGACGTGATTGGCCTGGCTGACGACCCCTTCGGCCTCCATGCGCTCGATGATCCGCGCCGCGCGGTTGTAGCCGATTTGCAGGTGACGCTGGACGAAGCTGGTGGAGGCCTTGCCCTCGCGGCAGATCAAATCGACGGCGCGGTCGTACATTTCGTCTTCTTTATCATTGCCGCTGCTGCCGCCGGCGGTAGGCGGTGCGTCCGGTTCCTCGGTGATCGATTCGATATACGAGGGCGCCGCCTGGCTGCGGAGGTGGTTGACGACCTTTTCGACTTCGCCGTCGCTGACGAAGGGGCCATGTACGCGGCTGATCTTGCCGCCCGCCAACATGTACAGCATGTCGCCCGAGCCGAGCAGCGTTTCTGCGCCCGGTTCACCGAGAATTGTGCGGCTGTCGATCTTGGACGTGACCTGGAAGCTGATGCGGGTCGGGAAGTTGGCTTTGATGGTGCCGGTGATGACATCCACCGAAGGGCGTTGCGTCGCCATGATGAGGTGGATCCCGGCGGCGCGCGCCATTTGCGCCAGGCGTTGAACCGACGCTTCGATCTCCTTGCCGGCGATCAGCATGAGGTCGGCCATCTCGTCGACGACGACGACGATAAACGGCATCGGCTCGAGATCGAGCGGTTGTTCCTCGAAGACCGGTTCGCCGGTTTCCTCGTCGAAACCGGTCTGCACCGTGCGGTTGAGGTTTTCGCCCCTCTTTTTGGCGTCTGCGAGGCGCTGGTTGTAGCCCGCAATGTTGCGCACCCCGAGGTGCGACATTGCGCGGTAGCGCTGTTCCATTTCTCGCACCGCCCATTTCAAGGCGATGACGGCCTTGCCGGGTTCGGTGACGACCGGCGCCAGCAGATGCGGGATGTCGTCGTACACCGACAGTTCCAACATTTTCGGGTCGATCAAGATCAACCGGCATTGCTCGGGCTTCAGACGGTAGAGCAGCGATAGGATCATCGAATTGACCGCGACCGACTTACCCGACCCGGTGGTGCCGGCGACCAGCAGGTGCGGCATGCGGGCGAGGTCGGCAAAGACGGGATCACCACCGATATCTTTGCCCAACGCCAAGGTAAGCGCGGAGTTTTTGTTTTCGTACTCAGCGCTCGAAATCAGTTCACGCAAGTAAACCGTCTCGCGCCGCGCATTGGGGAGTTCGATCCCGATCGCGTTGTGACCGGGGATGGTGGCGACGCGCGCCGAAATTGCACTCATCGAGCGTGCGATATCGTCGGCCAGGCCGATGACCCGGCTGGCCTTCGTGCCGCGCGCCGGCTCCAACTCGTAGAGCGTGACGACGGGGCCGGGATGGACCTTGGTGATTTCGCCGCGCACGCCGAAATCTTCCAGGACGCCTTCGAGCATCCGAGCGTTTTGTTCCAGTGCGTCCTCGCTGATCGCGGCGCGACTAACTTTTGATTCGGCAAGCAAGTTTAGCGCCGGCAGATCAACCTCGTTGGCGGCGCCGAGGTCGAGCGTCGCCTGGGCTTCGGCATCCGCTCGTTTGCCTTTGCGCAGCCGCGGCATTTTTTTGGCGACGCGGGTCACCGGCGCGGCAACCTGCGGCGCCTCTTCCGGCGTGCTGGTGCGCACCAGAGGCGTCGGCGCCGCCGGCGTCTCTTCGGGCATCTCTTCCACAGGGGGGCGATGCAATAGGGCCGGTTCGGTGCGGCCGCCGTGGAGCACAGGCTCGCGACGTTCGGCCGGTGCCCGGAAGGGTCGCGCCGCCAGGGCGCTTCGGATGTGGTGGAACGTCCAGGCGCTGATGCGGGCAATGCCGCGACCGATCCAGCCCAGCCGAGCGAACATCGCGCGCCATTCCTGGGGTGACAGGCCCAATGCGAATAGGGCGGCGGGTACCGCCAGGACACCGAGGACGGCCGGAGCGAGCCAACTGGTCGCGCCGATCCCGATCAATGTGCCGGCTTGGGTCAGGCCGGTTTGCACCAGCAGTCCTGTGACGCCGCCGACGCCGGCCGCCACGCCCCATTGCACGACAGGGATGAGGCCGCTGAGCGCGCCCGCGGCGAGGATGGCCGCAACCGGCAACAGCGCGATGTGGACCCAACCAAATGGTAACCCACGGTGACTCGACAACCGCCACGCCCAGGCCGCCAAGGTCAGCACAACGATGGCCGAGGCGGCGCCGATGAGCTGCAGGCTCAGGTCGGCCAGGTGCGCGCCGACCGGACCCAGGATATTGGTGGTCGCTGCGGTGGACACGTTGTTGAAGCTCGGATCGTCGGCCGAAAAGGTTACCAGGGCGGCGGCGAAAAGCCCGGCACCGGCGAACAGCGCCAAACCGCAAAGCTCGATCAGGCGGCGGCGGAAAAAGGCGGTCGCGCCGGCGGGGAGAAAAGTCGTGTTCTGGCTTGTGCTCATGAGGGCAACACACTGCTTAATCGGGTAAGGGCGTCTTCGGTCGTGGGTTCGTCATGCACCAGGGCAAGACGGATATAGGGCGCGCCGGGGTTCGGCGTGTCGGGCACGTCGCGGGCGACATACCCGCCGGGAAGGACTTTGAGGCCGGCTTCACGCCACAAAGTAGCGGTGGTCGCTTCGCTATCGCCGACCTCGAGCCACAAAAAGAACCCGCCGTCGGGGCGGTAGTAGCCGAATCGGTTGCCGATAATGCGTTCGGCGATATCAAACTTCCGGGCGTAGCGCGCGCGGTTCTCGACGACGTGCGCTTCGTCGCGCCACAGCGCGGCGGACGCGGCAAGAACCGGCTCTGACGGCAGGGCGCCGCCATAGCTGCGCAAGGTTCGCAGGCGCCGCACGATCTCGGGGTCGCCGGCGAGGAAGCCCGATCGCAAACCAGGCACACTGGAGCGCTTAGACAAGGAATTGAAGACCAACACGTTGTCCAGGCTGCTCGAGTTGGCGGCGGCTTGCAGCATGCCGGTCGGCGGCGCGCCTGCGTAGATCTCCGAATAGCATTCGTCGGCCAGCACGACGAAATCGAAACGTCGCGCCATTTCGATCAACCGTTCGAGATACGCGGGGCTGGCGACCGTGCCTTGCGGGTTGGCCGGCGAACAAATGTAAAAGGCCGCCGTGCGTGCAAGAAGCGCGTCGTCGAGTGTATCGAGATCCGGCATGAACCCGGTATTGCGCGTGGCCGGCAAGTAAACCGGTTCGGCACCGACCGCGACCGCCGCACCGGCATAGGCGTGGTAGAACGGGTTGGGAATCAAGACCGCAGGCTGTTGGTCGTTCTTGCGCCGCGGCACGATAATTTGCGGCGCGAAATACAACCCTTCCCGCGTGCCCGATAGCGGCACGATATGTTGGTTCCAGGCAATGAACCCGTCGGGCAGCGTGAAACGTTGCGCCAGCCAATCGGCCACCGCGCGGAGGAAGTCTTCGTTGCCGCGCAACGCGGGATAGGCGCCATAATCGCCGCGGTGTTCGTACAGAACCTCGCCGACCCAGTCGGGATAGGGATGTTGCGGTTCGCCGAGCGACATGAAAATCGGCGGCTGACCGGGTTCGATCCCGTCGATGAGCCGGTTGAGGCGCTCGAAAGGGCTTTCGCCGAGGGCATCGAAGGGCGGGTTTATCATCGTGGCGCCATCTTAAGAATCGTTCGTAACATATACAAATAAAAAGATAATTTGCTTTGCCAAACGCTTGCGAGAAAGCGTCGGCCCAGGCGTTTCGCGCGGGCCGCGCGGGGCTTATGATCGCCAGCATGGCAACCGCAAAACCGAAGACCCAACGGTGCGACATCCTCGTCGTTGGCGGCGGCATGGTGGGCGCCGCCGTGGCGCCGATTCTCGCCTCGTTGGGTTTTCATGTCGCGATGGTCGATCGCGGAGATCCGGCGGTCCTGACCAGCGCGCCGTTCGATGCCCGCGCGTCGGCGATCGCCTATGCCTCGCAGCGCATGTTGGAGACCACCGGTCTATGGCCGGAGATGGCGCCGCATGCCCAGCCGATCAAAGAAATCCGCGTCTCGGAAGGCGGATCGCCGTTCTTTTTGCACTATCACCACGCCGACCTCGGCGAGGCGCCGCTGGGGTGGATGTTGGAGAACCGTCATACGTTGCAGGCGCTCTATGCCGCCGTGGCGCGCACCCCGAATCTGACTCTGCTGCCGCGCAATGCAGTCGAGTCGGTCGAACGCACACAAGGTCTTGCGCGCGCGTCGCTCGCCGACGGGCAAACCGTTGAGGCCAACCTCGTGATTGCCGCCGATGGCGCGCGGTCGCAATTGCGCCGCGAGGCCGGGATCGAAACCAAGCAATGGGCTTACGACCAAAAAGCCATCATCGCGACGGTCGATCACGAAAGACCGCACCGCGGTATCGCGCACGAACATTTTCTGGCACCGGGGCCGTTCGCGATCTTGCCGCTCAAGGGCAATCGCTCGTCGCTCGTTTGGACGGAAAAGACCGCTGATGCCGATCGCATCATGCGGCTCGAACGCAGCGACTTCGAAGCCGAGATGCGCCGTCGTTACGGCGACTTCATGGGCGAGATCAGCGCCGCCGGGCGCCGCTGGAGCTACCCGCTGCGAGTATCGATCGCGCATCAATATGTCGCGCCGCGTTTGGCGTTGGTCGGCGATGCCGCCCACGCGATGCACCCCCTGGCGGGACAGAACCTCAATCTCGGTTATCGCGATGTGGCGGCGCTTGCCGAGGTTCTGACCGAGACTGCCCGTCTCGGTCTCGATATCGGGCAGGTCGATGTTCTACGCCGCTATGAGTCCTGGCGCCGGTTCGACAACCTGACAATGCTGGCGGTGACGGATACGCTGAACCGGCTGTTCTCCAACGACATCAAGCCGCTAAAACTTGCGCGCGGGGTCGGTCTGGCCGCGGTGGATCGGCTGCCGCCGTTGAAAAAGTTCTTTATGTTGCATGCCCGCGGCACAGTCGGCGCCAAACCGAAACTTCTCGAAGGCCAAACGCTCTAGGCAAGCTCGCGTGACAGACCTTGGTCGTCGATTTGCGCCAGGTAGCGCTCCCAACGCTGGTCGAATTCGCGACCCAGTTGGTAGAGATAGGCCCAGCTGTAAATGCCGGTGTCGTGTCCGTCGTTGAACAACAGGCGGACGGCGTAGTGCCCGACCGGTTCGACGGTTTCGATGCCGACATAGCGTTTGCCGGGCACCAAAACCTTTTGACTAGGGGCATGACCCTGCACCTCGGCCGACGGGCTTTCGACCCGCAGATACTCGGCCGGCAGTGAAAACGTCTCGCCGTTCTCGAAGGAAACCGTCAGGGTCTTGTCGGCTTTTCGAAGCTTTATTTCGGTCGGCCGTGGTGGCGCGCTATCCGTTGTCGTCATCCAACCGTCGTGCTTCGTCGACCAACATGATGGGGATGCCGTCGCGGATCGGGTAGGCGAGCTGCGCGGCGTCGCTAATCAATTCCTGTTGCGCGCGATCGTATCGCAGCGGCTGTTTGGTCAGCGGGCAAACCAAAATTTCCAATAACCGGGGATCGACTTCGGCAGTGCCGTTCATCGCGCGCTCCTTTTATTGCAGCTTACGGTCTTCGTCGTGGCCGACATCGGCGGCCGCCATTTGTATCAACGCGGCAATCAGGCGGCCCCGGTCGGCCGGGGTCTCGGCCTCGAGGATCGCCTGCTTCTCACTCGGCTCGAAGGGGCACGTCATCGCCAGCGATCGAATCAACGGGGCGTCTTCGACTTTTTCCAGCGCCTCCCAATCCACGTTGACCTCGAACTGGGTGAGGAAGGCCTTGAGCGCCGGCATGAAGGTCGGGCGATCGACCAGCCCTTGGTCGTCATCGCGGTCCTCTGCCATATCGGGGGCATAGCGGCTGTAGTTGACCTTCACGCGGCGGTATTGCGCCGTCGAGGCGACCTCGTTGGTCACGTCGAAACGGCACACGCCGGTCAGGGTGACGTAGTACCGCCCGTCTTCCGATTCGCGAAACGACACGATGCGGCCGAGACAGCCGACGCCGTAAAGCGCGGGTGCCCATTCGCTGTTGTTGGGGTCACGCGGCTGCATGATGCCGATCAAGCGGTCCGCCTTCAGGGCATCGCGGATCAGGTCGCGGTAGCGCTCTTCGAATAGGTGCAGCGGCAACTGGCCGCCCGGCAATAACAGCAAGCCGGGCAACGGAAAGACCGGGATGTCTTGCGGCAGATCCGCGAAGTCTGGCGTTTCGACGAAGTGGGTCACGAAAACAAGATGGCCGACAAGCGCCGGCGACCGCTTTTCGTCAGATCGTCGGTCGGACCCAGGGCTTCGAAGATCTTCAGTAGCTGCGTTTTGGCTGCGCCTTCGTTCCAGTCGGCGCCTTTTTTCAAAATTTCCAGCAGCTGGTCGATGGCGCCTTCGTTGTCGCCGTTCCCCATCAACGCGATCGCCAGGTCATAGCGGGCTTGGTGGTTGGCTGGGTCGGCTTCGACCGCTTGGCACAGTTCCGTCGGATCGCCCGCGTTGCTGGCCTGTTCGGCCAACGCCAACGCCGATTGGGCGGCCACGATGGCGGCGTGCTCTTTGTGTTCCTCCGGCGTGAGGTCGAGGGTTTGCCGGGCATGGTCGAGGTCTTGATTGAGGATGTAGCAGCGCGCCAATCCGCCGATGGCCTCGGGGTTGCCGGGATCGGCCTGGACGACTTGGCCGAACAGGTTGCCGGCCGCGGCGACCTCGCCGCCATCCAAGGCGGCTTGGGCGGCTTCGAGCGCTTCGTCGACCGGCGAGGGTCCGATGCCACCGGCGAGCTTTTCGACGAACGCTCTGACCTGGCTTTCGGGCTGCGCGCCGACAAAGGCATCGACGGGCTGTCCCTGGTGGAAGGCG
>Ga0181594_10001222_pt1 | contig 24006 bp, 22 predicted proteins | sample 071ome_18_FD_145603 | JGI IMG/M metagenome (GOLD analysis project Ga0181594, IMG submission 145603) | Coastal salt marsh microbial communities from the Groves Creek Marsh, Skidaway Island, Georgia - 071413BT metaG (spades assembly) | ecosystem: Environmental > Aquatic > Marine > Intertidal zone... | reverse complement strand
CTTGTAGTGGTTGTACACAGCGACCGCGAGCACGCGCTTGGCTTTCTGCTGACCAATCACGTACTGATTTAGGATTTCGTTGATCTCGGCGGGGATGGGGAGTTTGGCACTCTCGCCCTCACTACCCGCCTCCTGGATTTCCTCGCGGATAATGTCGTTACAGAGGTCGACGCACTCGTCGCAAATAAACACAGACGGGCCTGCAATCAGCTTGCGCACCTCATTCTGGCTCTTACCGCAAAATGAGCAGTACAGCAGTTTGCCGTTGTCGCCAGAGGTGTTTTCGTCCGTCATGAGCTGTCCTAAGTGCTCCCGCTAATTGCCGCTAACATTGATACGTTTCATGGGACTTTGCAAGTCAGGGCAATATCGAGATCTGGGGTGCCTAGCGACTACTAATTACCTCATCGACCAGGCCGTATTCAACGCTCTGCTCGGCGCTCATGAAGCGATCACGCTCTGTGTCCCGCTCAATCACTTCCATGGTTTGGCCCGTATGATCAGCCAGCAGGCTATTCAGGCGCTCCCGAAGAAACAGAATCTCCTTGGCCTGAATTTCGATATCTGTAGCCTGCCCTTGAGCGCCCCCGCTGGGCTGATGAATCATGGTGCGGGCATTGGGTAGGATGTAGCGCTTACCCTTGGTGCCGCCACTCAGTAGAAAGGCACCCATAGACGCCGCTTGGCCAATGCACATGGTGCTCACATCCGGCTTGATGAAGCGCATCGTGTCGTAAATCGACAAGCCTGCCGTCACCGAGCCACCGGGACTATTGATGTAGAGATGCACGTCCTTGTCGGGGTTCTCAGACTCCAGAAACAGGAGCTGTGCCACGATCAGGTTCGCCATATGATCTTCAATCGCACCCACAATAAAGATCACCCGCTCCTTCAGGAGCCGCGAGTAAATGTCGAAGGAGCGCTCCCCTCGAGAAGTCTGCTCGATCACCATCGGCACCAAGCCGAGGGCCTTTGGGTCCTGATCGAAACCTGACTGTTCCATGCTCATTCCTTTTGTCGTCTACTCTGCCGGAGTCGCCGGTCGCGCCTTGGCCAACGCATCCTGATAGCTGCACTCCACCTCTGCGATGGCGGCGGTGGAAAGCAGTTTCTCTACCACTGCATCCTCCAGCACACGTGATTCGATACCTGCCAACTGCTCATTCTCTGAGTAGTACCAATTAATCACTTCCTCAGGGTCTTGATAGGTCGACGCGATATCTTCAATCGCTTCACGCACCTTAGCGGGCTCCGCCGTCAACTCAAACTGACTAATCATTTCCGCCACAACGAGCCCAAGCTTAACCCGACGCTCAGCCTGATCAGCGAACATTTCGTCGGGCAAGATTGACGCTAGGTCTAAGTCCTGCGGCGCAGCGCCCCCGAACTGCTGAAACATTTGCTGCCGCATGGCATTCACTTCCTGAGCGATCAGAGATGCAGGCAGTTCCAGCTCACCGTGGGCGGCCACAATGGCATCCATCACCTGCGTCTTCACTGACGCCTCGATCGCATTGCGGAGCTCGCGCTCCATGTTCTGCTTCACCTCGGCGCGAAAGCTCTCCTCCGTGCCCTCTTCCAAGCCATATTGCGCAAACAGCGCCTCGTCTACTGGCGCGAGCTCCAATTCCTGGACTTCCTTAACCTGCACCTTGAATTCCACATCGGCACCGGCGAGGTCTTCTGACTGATAGTCCTCCGGGAAGGTGAGCTGCAACACTTTTTCCTCGCCGGCGCTCGCGCCGATCAAGCCGTCTTCAAATCCGGGGATCATGCGGCCCGAACCCAACTCAAGGGAAGTGCCCTCACCAGAACCGCCCTCAAAGGCCTCACCATCCCGAAAGCCTTCAAAATCGATTAACACTGTGTCGCCCTCTGCCGCGGCGCGCTCAGCGGTGACCAACTTACCCTGCTGCTTGCGAAACACCTCGACGATGTCGTCGATATCCGCATCTGTCACGTCGGCGACAGGCTTCTCAATCGACAAATCATCAATCGCACTGACTTCGACGGTAGGGAATACCTCAAATGTGGCGGTGTACTCGACGTCTTGACCCGCGTCCATCTTGCGCGCTTCGATGCTGGGCTGGCCTGCAGGCCGGAGATTTTCGGAGATAACCGCCTCCTGGAATGACTGGCTTATCACCTCGCCCAGCACCTCTTGTCTGACACCTGCACCAAATCGCTGCTGCATCACCCGCATGGGGACCTTTCCGGGACGGAATCCTGGCAACCGCACATTGCGGGCCGCTTCCTGAAGCCGTTTGTCGACGGCGACATCCACCCGATCAGCCGGCACACCGACGGTCAATCGACGCTCTAATCCGGACGTTGTTTCTACGGAGACCCGCATGTTTGTGCTCCTGAAAAATGCAAGATGTAAGGTATGCGATACCGTTTGTTCGCAGCGGCACTCTGCCCGGTTCAACGCGGGGCGTTAGGTACCTTCGTGGCGGAACTTGGTGCGGAAGGAGAGACTTGAACTCTCACGTCATAAGACACTGGAACCTAAATCCAGCGCGTCTACCAATTCCGCCACTTCCGCACAAAACGCAGGAAAGACCGAGACAGGGCTACCAACGAGGCGCGCGATATTGTCACAAAAGGCCAGTGTTTACAACGATTTCGGGCGGGGGGATCCAGCTCAAAGTGCCCGTTAAGGCCGCCTGAACATTGGGACCGTAATGAGAAATAACTAGAGATAATGCGCTTAAATATAAATCATATATATCAATAGCTTACATAATCTTCATGCATTAGAAAGTGACAAGTAGAAAGGCAAAGCAGGTAATATGACGCATTGATCTAAGAAATGGCGGGCCGTGGCTGGATTAATTTGGCGCTTCAGTCATAATGAATTTGTCGCAGTGCCCCTCAAGAAGCCTGACGACACCGGGTATCCCAAGTGCCCGGACTGTGTGTTCGCTGATGTGCCCGCGAGCGCACCACTCCTAAAAGTCTATGACTACGGGCCCCTCGGGGCCCGCTTTTTTTGCGCGGTTTTTAGAGGTCAAAGGGTGTGCGTGACCCGCTCAGAGGCCAAAGAGCCCGCTAGATAATTCTCAATTTTAGCGGTGACAGCAGCATCATCATTTGAGAATTCAATACCGATGCCCGCCTGCCGGTTGCCCTGGGCGCCCTCCGGGGTAATCCATACAACGCGTCCAGCAATTGGCAGCTTTTCGCGCTCATCCATCAGCGTGAGCAACAAAAAGACCTCATCTCCAAGGCGATAAGGCCGAGTAGTCGGCACAAACAGACCGCCGTTTTGAAGGAAAGACATATACGCGCCGTAGAGAACGCTTTTGTCCTGAATCGTCAAAGTCAGAACGGATTGCTGATCAGAGTCACTCATCGCCGCACCTTAACTAACTGCACTTTCCCTGCCAAGGCTCAATAAAAATCGTCCGCCAATGTCAGCGAAGGCGGCGTGCTCACGGCTGCGGCACAGGCGAAAGAGCTCTGCGATGACAATGTCCTTCCCGGGTGTGGCACCTTGTTTGATCCTCGACGACAGTTCGGCCACACAACGATGCAATAACAACCAGCTTTGCGCCTGATCGCAAAACTCATCCGTATCGAACCCGCGCACCTGATCCTCTACCCAGACGAGTAACTCCGACAGCAGCACGCTCAAATCGACGCCGGACCAAGCCGCTGGCGGACCAGCCTGTTGCTGACCAAGACCTGGAAAGCTCGCAACAAGCGCTTCTTTTGCGGCAAGAATATCTGAGTCAGCCAAGAGACACGCAAAGACCGCTCGCCCCCGCGCCATGTCGAGCAGGTGTTCAGCGTCTGCGGCAGAGCCCTGACCTTGTGAGCTTAACCATTCCAGCGCAGCGTCTTTTTCAACGCGCGGCAGACGCAATAATTGGCAGCGCGATCTGACGGTGGGCGGCAGTCGCCAGGCCTCAGCGCTGGAAAGCAGTACCAACGCGTTGCCGGGCGGCTCTTCCAGTGTTTTCAACAGACTGTTTGCCGCCGCAAGCGTCATCTGATCGGCATCACGGACCAATAGCAACTTGGCTGCGCCATAGAGCGCTGTCTGTTGTAGGAAGTGTGTGGCCTCTCGGACCTGATCAATGCCGATCGCCGTTTTGCCGTCCGGCACCTGCAGCAACAGCAGGTCTCCGTGGGTTCCTTGGAAAAAGGCCTTGCAACTCGGACATTGCCCACAGGCCATTCCCTCTTGAGGGTCATGACAAAGCTGCCGCATCGCCAGTTGCCTCGCAAAGAGGGAAGCCTCATCCGAGTCCTCGCTCACCACAAGATAGGCATGGCCTTTGTCGCTCGCGCCTGACATCCACTCTCGGAGATGATTCAAGAGCCACGGGGGTGTCGCCTCACGCAGCTCGATAGCGGGTTCGGATGTATCACTCATCCACAGACCAGCTGGTCATTACCGCCTCCAAAGATTTTTGAACATCGATCAGGTTCTGCGCCGCGTCAACAACAACGTAACGGTCAGGAAACTGGTCAGCACGCTCGAGATAACCCTGGCGTACTCGTTCGAAAAAAGCCTGCTCTTCTTGCTCAAAACGATCCAATGCACCGCGAGCCCGAGCCCGGACCATCCCGATCTCCGGCGGCATGTCCAATAAGATGACGGTATCAGGGCGCCTATCGCCCTGAACTAACGACTCAAGCTTGCCAATGAGCTCAGCCGAGAGGCCTCTGCCTGCCCCCTGGTAGGCATAGGTTGCGTCAGTAAATCGATCGCACAGTACCCACTGCCCCTGATTCAACGCGGGCTCGATCACTTTGGTCAGGTGTTGCGCACGAGCGGCAAAGACCAGCAGCAACTCAGCCATCTCTACCGGGGCTTCTTCGTCGACACTCAACAAATTGCGACGGATTGCCTCAGCCAGAGGTGTACCGCCGGGCTCACGGGTTTGCAGAACCGAGATGCCCTGCGCTGTCAGCTTCTCAGCGAGAAAGGATTGCGCGGTGGATTTACCTGCACCCTCTCCGCCTTCGATAGTAATAAAGCGCCCTGCCATATCTGTCTACCGATCACCCGAAGTATTGGGGGAGGATCGATAGTCTTCACGCCGGGTCAGCTGGTATCGGCGGACATTCTCTTGGTGCTCCTCCAGCGTCGCGCTGAAAGCATGTGAACCATCGCCCTTCGCGACAAAATACAGCGACTCAGCATCATCGGGCGAAAAGACGGCGCGCAATGCCGCCTCACCGGGCAAGGCGATGGGGGTCGGCGGGAGCCCATGAATGGCATAGGTATTGTATAGGTTGCTGGTGTCTCGCAAGTGCCGTCGCTTTAAATCGCCATCGTAGTCATCGCCAAGACCATAAATGACGGTGGGGTCAGTCTGCAAACGCATCCCCTTTTCAAGTCGGCGTAGGAACACACCCGCTATTTGCGTGCGCTCGCCCGCCACCCCGGTCTCTTTTTCGACGATCGAGGCCAGAGTCAAAGCTGCGTAGGGAGATGACAATATCAAGCCCTCTGGTCGACGGACCCATAGAGCCGAAAGCAACTCATTCAACGCGAGATGTGACCTCCGTAAAATATCTAGGTCCGAGTCACCGCGGGTGTAAGACCAGGTCTCCGGAAGAAAAAGCCCCTCGGCCGAGCTTTCACGTCCGGTCATCGCTAACAACGCAGCCGACAAATTTGAACGAGGCGTCTTGGTCAGCGTGGACTCCTGGTGCAAGATCTCGATCGCCTCGGCGAGCGTGATCCCTTCGGGTAGCGTCACACTGTGGCGAACTACCTCTCCCGCTGCCAATTTAGCTATGAACTGGCCCGCGGTCAGCGGCACATTAAGCGCAAACTCACCCGCCTGAATTTGCTCGTCCAAGCCCTGCCATCGGGCGACGACACCTACCCAGTTACCCTGAGTTAACCACTCATTTTCCTCTGCTCGCGCGAGCACCCTGCTCAAGCTCTCGCCCTTGGCCACGGTGATAATCGTCCCCTCTGCGGGAATCGCGAGCGACTGGTTCCAAACTGCAGTTAGGCGCAGCGCGCTAGCGCCAACTGCGACGACACACAGCAGCAAGGCAACGAGGGTGGCACGTTTTGTCACGCCGGCTGATCTTCCATGGCACGTTGCAGTGCCGTGACCCACTCCCTACCAACCTCTGAGATCAGCGTGGACTCACCGAGCTGTGTGACCGGTGTGACCCCGGATACCGAATTCGTTGCGATCAATGCGTCCGCCGACAAACATTCCGGCAGCGAGATGGGCCTGATCTCAGCGGCGTAGCCCATTCCGGGTAGGATCTCAGTGAGCAATAGCTCTCGTCGCGTGCCCGCGATACCACATCGATCAAGGCAAGGCGTTACGACCTGTTCACCAAACAGCATGAAAAGATTCGCGCGACTGCTGGAAATCACATAATCATCGCTGTCCAGCATCACCATGTCATCCCAGCCGTCAGCTACCCCTTCACCGGCGGCCAGCACCTGCTCTGTCCGTGCCAGCAGCTTCAGCCCTGAGAGTTGAGGCTGTGTCGCCCAACGAGTCGCCGCAAGCCCGCAACGCAACTCGGTGTGCGACGACTCGGGTCGCGGATAAGCGCGTAAAATAGACCTTATTTGAGGCGCTTCTGGTGGCGCGTACCCACGAGGCCCCGAACCTCGGGTTACGGTCAAGCGGGCAATACCCGCGTGCCGGGCAGCCTCGAGACATTGTCCAGCTTCTGCGAGGAGGCGCGCGCTCTGTTCGGCCGCGCTTGTCACCCCCAACGCCGCGAGCGCTCGACTCAACCGACTCCGATGAAGGCCCTCATGCTGAATGCGCCCCGCGTGACAAGACAGCGTCTCGAAGGCGCCGTCGGCGTAGTGAAGCCCTCGATCGTCTGCGGGCACCGTATCGGCGGCCACGCCATCGACCCAGGTCAGCGACATACGGTATCGGGCGCTCAGCTCAGCTCACTGAAAATCAGAGAGCCGTTGGTGCCACCAAAGCCGAATGAGTTGGACAGCGCATGACGAATAGTTCGCTCCTGCGCTTGATGCGGCACGTAGTTGAGATCGCACCCTTCGCCGGGGTTATCAAGATTGATCGTCGGTGGTGCCACGTTATCCCGCAGCGCCAGAATCGTCAGGATCGCTTCTACCGAACCCGCTGCCCCCAGCAGATGCCCGATCATGGATTTTGTCGAGCTGACCGCCAGCTCTGACGCGTGGGCACCGAAAACACTCTTCACTGCCAGCGACTCAGCCAGGTCCCCCGCTTCCGTCGAGGTGCCGTGCGCATTCACGTAATCGATATCCTCTTTCGATAGACCGGCATCGTTCAGTGCCTGCTGCATCGATGCCGCTGCGCCGCGACCATCCTCTGGGGGTGACGTCATGTGGTACGCGTCCCCGCTCATACCGAAGCCCGTCAGCTCGCAATAAATGTGGGCGCCACGGGATTTCGCGCTCTCCAGAGATTCAAGCAGTAGCATACCTGCGCCATCACCAAGCACGAATCCGTCGCGGTCTGCATCCCAAGGACGGGACGCCCGCTGTGGATCGTCGTTGCGTGTGGACAGAGCGCGCGCGGCAGCGAAACCGCCAATACCCACTGGGGTTGTTGCCATCTCGGCACCACCAACCAGCATCGCGTCGACATCCCCTGCGGCGATCATTCGCGCGCCAAGGCCGATGTTATGGGTGCCGGTAGTACAAGCGGTGACGACCGCAATGTTAGGGCCCTGCAGGTTGTAGAGAATCGACAAATTCCCAGCGATCATGTTGATGATAGCGCCGGGCACAAAAAAAGGTGATATGCGCTTGGGGCCCTTTTGCTCCACCAGCATCGCGGTATCTTCAATAGAGCCAATGCCGCCGATGCCCGAGCCTATGGCACAGCCAACTCGAGCCGCGTTGGCTTCGGTGACTTCAAACCCGGAGTCTCTGAAGGCTTGGATACCCGCGACCATGCCGTACTGAATAAACGGGTCCATGCGTCGGGCATCGCGGGCCTCAAGATACCCGTCAATGCTGAAGTTTTTGACGCTGGCGCTGAAGCGTGTGCTAAAGGCCGCCGCATCGAACTGCTCAATTGCCGCAGCACCGCTAAGGCCATCGCAGATCCCTGCCCAGCTCGAATCTACGTCTAAACCCAATGGCGTGACGGCGCCCATGCCGGTAACGACCACTTTGTTGCCTTTCATGATGCGCCGCCTCCTGCCCCGTGAGGTTTGCGAATGCCATGTTCAGTCTAGCGTTCGGCTTCGTCGCCGAGGCGCCAGACGAGATTAAGTCGATGCGCTTTTCTGTTCAATAAAACGAAAAAGGCCGCGCTGCGTGAGCAGAGCGGCCCCGTTGTCAGTTACTGAGACCCGCTCAGGAGAGGTTGGTATTGATATAGTCGATCGCCAGCTGAACCGTGGTGATCTTTTCTGCCTCTTCGTCAGGGATTTCAGTCTCGAATTCTTCCTCGAGCGCCATGACCAGCTCTACTGTGTCGAGGGAATCAGCACCGAGATCGTCAACGAATGACGCCTCCGCCTTGACTTCCTCTTCTTTGACGCCCAACTGCTCGGCGACAATTTTTTTCACTCGATCTTCAATATTGCTCATGACGTACTCTTTGCTCCCGGTTGTCGTCGGGCCCAAGACCCAAACGCGTTGGATTTTACAAGCTTTTGCCGCAAGTAAAACCCTTTTTGACGGATATTCGACCCTTGATAGCGCGGCTCAGCCCATGTAGAGGCCGCCGTTCACGTGCAGGGTCTCACCGGTGATGTATTGGGCGGCATCACTAGCCAGAAAGGCCACCGCGGCGGCCACATCGTCGGGTGCGCCGAGTCGACCCAGCGGAATCTGGTTCTGCAGAGCATCTCGCTGCTCGTCAGCGAGCGCGCGGGTCATGTCAGTATCGATGAACCCTGGCGCAATGGAGTTCACGGTCACAGAACGCGAACCCAGCTCTCTGGCCAGGGACCGCGCCATCCCTTCTGCACCCGCTTTCGTTGCGGCGTAATTACTTTGCCCCGCGTTACCCATGGACCCGACAACGGAGGTGACATTGATGATGCGCCCCCATCGGGCTTTGGTCATGCCACGCAGACAGGCTTTGCTCAGTCGGTACAGCGCCGTGAGGTTCGTGTCGATCACCTGCTGCCACTCGTCCTCTTTCATACGCATCAGTATGTTGTCTTGTGTGATGCCGGCGTTGTTGATCAGCACGAGCGGATCGCCCAGCTCTTCGCGAATACCTGAAATGAGTGCGTCAACGCTTTCTGGATCGGTGACATTGAGCACTTTGCCGATGCCGCCCAGGTCTCTGAGCGCCTCGCTGATGCCGGCCGCGCCAGCCTCGCTGGTGGCAGTACCCACTACGGTCATGTGTTGCTCGGCTAACATCCGGGCAATGGCAGCGCCAATCCCTCTGCTTGCGCCGGTGACTAGCGCGACTCTTTGCGCACCTTCGCTCATAGTGCAGCCTCCGTTGCAGTAACTTTGAGCGCCTCTGGGTCTTCCAATGTGGCGCACTGAATAGACCGATCAATCCGCTTGAGCAGACCGGCTAACACCTTGCCGGGGCCGCACTCTGCAAAGCGCGTACACCCCGCCTCGAGCAGCGTAATCACGCATTGCGTCCACATCACCGGCTCCGAAACCTGACGGACCAGGAGTCGTCTGATTTCCATCGCCTTACGGTGCGGCTGCGCATCAACGTTGCTGATCACAGGAACCGCTGCATCGCTGAGCTCTACCGTCTGGAACGCCTCGGCCATCACGGCCGCAGCAGGCTGCATCAGAGGAGTATGAAACGGCGCGCTGACAGGGAGCGGCAATACACGCTTGGCACCCGCTTCTTTCATGAAGGCACCCGCGGATTCCACCGCACCTGCATGACCCGCTATGACGACCTGCCCGGGGGAGTTGTAGTTGACCGCGCCAACATAGGCAGTGTCATCGCAATGCGTGACGCATATTTCGTCAATAACCGCATCACTCAAACCTAGCACGGCGGCCATGGCGCCCTCTCCTGCGGGGACCGCGGATTGCATGGCTCTTCCACGAGTCTGCACTAGCTGAGCCGCGTCATGTAGCGACAATGCGCCTGCGACCACCAATGCGGAGTACTCGCCTAAGCTGTGCCCCGCCACAAACTCGGGGCTCGGGCCACCTTCTTGCCGCCAGCAGCGATAAAGCGCCACGCTGGCAGTCAAAATAGCGGGCTGGGTGAACTCAGTGAGGGTAAGCTGGTCTTCAGGGCCCTGGCTGACGAGCGCCCACAAGTCATAACCCAGGGCATCACTGACCTCGGCGAAAGTGTCTCCGACCACTGCGTAATGTTCCGCCGCCTGCGAGAGCATGCCAACGGACTGTGACCCCTGGCCGGGGAAAAGAAAGGCGTACCCTGACAAAAACGATTACTCGTTGTCGCCGGTGTCCACTACCTTCTTACCGCGATAAAAACCGTCAGCACTGACGTGATGACGACGACGGGTCTCCCCAGAGGTCTCATCAACGGTGAGCGTGGGCCCACCGATGGCGTCGTGTGCACGACGCATGCCCCTCTTGGAACGAGTCTTACGATTCTGCTGTACAGCCATGACTGGCCTCCTAGTTAAAACTACTCGACGCGGAACCCAATCCGCGCCGCCTTAAACATTGGGAGCACGTACTCTATACGCGCCCCCGGGATATCAGGATTTGAGGCGCTCTAGCACCGCAAATGGGCTCTCGCGGTCGCCGGTATCCTCGACCTTTTCCAGCCCTTCAACTTCGACGGCAAGCGCCGCCTGTTGCAGCTCTGACTTACATTCCGTCTCATGTATCGGTGAGACAGGAATAGCCAACAGTATTTCCTCTTCTACGATGTCGCTCAAATCGGCGGCATCTTCCACAAGCAACGGCTCATATGTTGCTGGCAATGATGCGGCTTCTTCGTCGGTCCAGACGCAAGCCATGAGCGAGGCAGTCGAGATCGGCACCTCCATGTCGCTGAGGCATCTCTGGCACTGCATAACCACCTTCGCCTCAACGGACACAGCCACCACGTAACGCGCTTCTTCGTCCCGCCGAAAATCAAAGGCCGCCGAGCCTAAATCGACAATGCCAATCCCCGACTCAGCGAGCCGCGGCAGATCATCAGGTGATACAGTGCCACTAATCTGCACTCCGCGGGCCGCCAAGCCGCGCAGATCCAACTGTTTTGGCAAAGCCCCGGTTTTCATGGCCGCGGATCATACGGACGGCGGTATAGGCTGTCAAAGTGATCTGGGGCCTTGCAGTCAGCCGGTTGTCAAAGAGTGACTTTTCACCAAATTTGCCACCCACTTTGAGGTACCTCGCATGAATCTGATCCTTGCCTCGACCTCGCCCTATCGTCGCAGGCTACTCGAGAGGCTATGTCTACCCTTCACTTGCATGGACCCGGCGACAGAAGAATCGATGTGGGAGGGAGAATCGCCCTCAGAACGGGCGTCCCGCCTGGCGACAGAGAAAGCGTCTGGGGTGGCAAAGACCCTGCAGGGCGATGCGATTGTCATTGGCTCGGACCAGGTCGCCTGTTTAGGTACCCAGATAATGCACAAACCCGGTACCGCGGAAGCGGCTGAGCGACAACTCGCCGCCTCGAGCGGCCAGACCGTTCATTTTTGGACCGCCGTCTCGGTATGGACGAGCCCCGACCGGGCCCCAACGCAGCGAGTGGTCCCCTGCGAGGTCAAAATGCGGGCGCTCAGCGCCGCTGAAATCACCCGCTACGTGGCGCTAGACCAACCCCTGGATTGCGCTGGCAGCTTTAAGTGGGAATCGCTTGGTATCACCCTATTTGAGGCCATGCGAACCGACGATCCCACGGCGCTAGAGGGGTTACCGCTAATCGCGCTGGGTGAACTTCTGCGCGAGGCAGGAATATCGTTACCCCTGGCCGCGCAATCGGCTCAACACGGCCTCTAGCTCAGCATCGAGCGGGCATTCCAACTCATAGCGCTCGCCACCCAACTCAAATGAGATGGCTTTAGCGTGCAAGAACAAACGCTTGAGGCCCGCAGTCCCACTGACCGCCTGGGACTGTTCGTTTTGGTACTTGGTGTCGCCCAAAATGGGGTGGCCAATATGTTGCGTGTGGACTCGGATCTGATGGGTCCGCCCTGAAATGGGCTTGACCTGGATCAGGGTAGCACCGGCAAACCGCTCGACGACCTGCATCTCGGTTTTAGCGGCCTTGCCCTCTGCGGCGACCTTAACGATGCGCTCCCCTGAGGGTGTATGCCGCTTGGCGAGCGGCGCCGAAACGCTTTTTTGATACGCCGGCCACTTACCCGCTACCACGGCCAAGTACCGCTTATCTACAGAGTCTCTTCTAAGTTGCTCATGTAACGCTCTGAGCGTACGTGCATTTTTGGCCACGAGTACAAGCCCGGAGGTGTCCCGGTCCAGCCGGTGCACTAACTCCAGATAGCGCGCCTCAGGAAACAGGCTGCGCAGCGACTCAATGAGCCCCAGCCGCACACCACTGCCCCCGTGAACTGCAAGTCCAGTAGGCTTATTGATCACCAGTAGATCGGCATTATCGAGGACAATCGCGGCACGAATCCGACGCCCCCAAGCGTCAGACGGGCGGCCAGTGGGCGCCGATTCGGCCATTTTGAGTGGTGGAATTCGCACTGTGTCGCCCGCTTGCACGCGATACTCGGGCTTAGACCGGCCTTTATTAACTCTAACCTCTCCCTTTCGAATGGCCCTGTAGACGCGGGTCTTGGGAACACCCGATGCATGGCGCAGTAAGTAGTTGTCCAGACGCTGCCCCGCCTCTTCAGCGGCAACATCCAACAATCGGACCTTCAAATTGGCGTCATGACTCATAAAACACCTGATTTCTGCACATCATCTATTGATTGAAACCACACCCTCATGGTGCTACCGTGCGCGCGTCGGAGGAGATGTGCTCCGGCGGCGACGCCCTCAAAACCGCTACCGCGGCAGGCCCGCCCCCAAGCCTCTCCCGCACTTTTTTTATCAGTGCGACAAGCCCAGCTCTTTCTGCTGCGGCCATACCGACTAGAGAATTGCGAGTCTACCGCGCCAAGCCCTCCAGCCCCAATGGCTGTTCGAGCGCCACGCGGCAGACAAAGACAAACCCGCGACACAAGATGGCGCGGTGCAGATTGCGAGTCAGGCCGCCACAAACGCGTGGCAGGCAGTGTAACCAGCACACCGGAACGCCCTAAAGCACCCCGGTATGATATCTCTCCACTGGTGGCGAGATCGCAAGTACAGGAGGCAAAAACCGCCTCCGCACCGCCCAGTTGCGTCGCCAACTGGATAAAATCATGAAAAAGATACTGATTAACGCAACCCAGCCTGAAGAGGTCCGGGTTGCCATGGTGGATGGCCAACGGCTTTACGACCTGGACATCGAAAACCGCCAACGCATTCAAACCAAAGCCAACGTTTACAAAGCGAAAGTCACTCGAGTCGAACCCAGCCTCGAGGCAGCGTTCGTCGACTTTGGTGCAGACCGCCACGGTTTTCTGCCCCTTAAAGAGATCTCTCCCGAGTACTACCGCAGCCGGGCCCCTGAAGGCGAGGGTAAGGTGCGCATCAAGGATGTGCTGAAAGAAGGCACAGAAGTGATCGTGCAAGTGGATAAGGAAGAGCGTGGCACCAAAGGCGCCGCTCTCACTACCTATATCAGCCTTGCAGGGCGCTACATGGTGCTGATGCCGAATAACCCCAAAGCCGGCGGTATCTCTCGCCGCATCGAAGGGGAAGACCGCAGCGACCTCAAGGACTCCCTCTCGCAGCTCAACCTGCCCGATGGCATGGGTGTGATCATCCGCACCGCGGGCGTCGGACGCAGCACCGAGGAACTTCAGTGGGACCTGAACTACTTGCTACAGCTATGGGAATCTATCGCCGAGGCGAACAAGGAAAGTAAGGCACCCGTTCTGATTTATCAGGAGAGCGACGTCATTATTCGCGCAGTGCGCGACTACCTCCGCGACGACATCGATCAGGTACTGATCGATGACCCAACCGCCTACCAGCGCGCGGCGGAGTTTGTCGGCATGGTCATGCCGAAATATAAGAACCGACTCAAGCAGTACGAGGACGACCTCGCCCTGTTTAACCGCTTTCAGATCGAGGGCCAGATTGAGACCGCCTTCCAGCGCGAAGTGCGACTCCCCTCGGGCGGCTCTATCGTCCTGGATCCTACCGAGGCACTGATCTCGATCGACATCAACTCGGCTCGAGCCACCAAAGGCGGTGACATTGAGCAGACCGCACTCCAGACCAACCTCGAGGCGGCGGAAGAAATCGCACGCCAACTGAGGCTCCGTGATCTCGGCGGGCTGGTTGTGATTGATTTCATCGATATGTCCTCAAACCGCAACCAACGTGCGGTGGAGAACCGCATCCGCGAGGCGCTTGAGGTGGATCGGGCCCGCATACAGGTGGGCCGTATTTCTCGCTTTGGCCTGCTGGAGATGTCCCGGCAGCGTCTTCGCCCCTCTCTGGGCGAGACTAGTGGCATTGTGTGCCCGCGTTGCACCGGTCAGGGCACGATCCGCACCACCAAGTCTCTGGCACTGGCAATTCTGCGCCTGATTCAGGAAGAAGCGGTTAAAGAGCGCACCGGCGAGGTACAAGCGATTGTTCCCGTAGACGTGTCGGCGTTTTTGCTGAATGAAAAGCGTGGTGAGATCAACGACATTGAATCCCGCAGCGGTGTGCGCATTGTCGTGGTCGCAAGCCCCTACCTTGATACCCCTCATTTTGAAGTGCGGCGCTTGCGAGACGACGAGGTGGACGAGTCAAGAAAGCTCAGCATTGACATCGAACTCCCCTCGCCCACCGAGCCAGCCGTGGATGCCGCCAACGAACCCGCGGTATCGGCGCCCGAGGCACTGGTCAGAGGCGTGACGCCCGATGCGCCTGCGCCCGAGGTCAGCTCTAAAGAAGAAAAGCCTGCCGAAAAGCGCCAACGCCAATCCCGCGGCGGTCAGCGGCAACGAAACCAAAAACCAGCACAACCCGGACTGCTCGCGCGGCTCTGGGCAATGCTGTTTGGCGGTGACTCACAGCCCAAATCGAAACAGCGCCAGGGAAATCGCGGCGGCAAGGGTGCGCAAAACCGAAATCGGTCCCGTAACCGATCCGGTGACCGACAGCGCGACGACCGCAAGGACGGCGACAACAACCGTCAGCGCAACCGCGGCAGCAGAAACGACCGCGACAATCGACGCAACGGCAGAAACCGCAAGCCCGAGGGTGACGAGGCGGCGAACACACAGCAGCAGGCCGCCCAGGTCGACACAGACAACACCGGTGGCGAGCAAAACGGAGAGCAGCCCAAGCGCTCTCGACGCCGACGCGGTCGTCGCGGCGGCCAACGCCACAACGATCGGCCGGCCAATGAAGCGACGGAGACCGCAACCGAGAACACCACAGACAATGAAACTACCGAAGCGGTTGCAGAGTCTAGCGGTGAGTCGCATCGACGCCGGCCTGCTGACAGGCGCAACGAGGGACGGCGCCGACGTCAGCGTCAGACCGTTGAGTCGGAAGCCGCCGCAACCGAGGTAACGGAAAGCACCCCCGCAACAGCCAGCGCAGAAGAAGCCCCAGCGCCTGCGGAGCAAGCCGCGCCTGCGGTTGAGGTGGCCTCCTCGGAAGCACTTAGCGCCGCTTTTGCAGAGCCAGAGACCGAGGCTTCTGAAGCTATAGAAGCAGTGAACGAAGCGGTCGAAGAAGACGCTCCGGCAGCGGAAACGGACCAGGCCCCTGCGCTGGAGCAAGCTGAGCCGACGGTTTCTGAGCCTGCTGTCATGGAAGAGCCGGTAGCGGTCACCGCTACGGCACAAACGCTCGTTGAGGAAGCGCCTGAACAACATAGTGACTCGACAGCGGGCGTTACTGACGCAGGACGTGCCGTAAACGATCCGCGCATTGCGCCGAAGCCTGTCACGGACACCTCTGTCAGCACCGAGCTGGGTGAGCTTTTTGCCACCCCGGAGGCGCCGCCGGTGACGGTCGTACAACAGGATGTGTCGCGAGCCAGCAACGATCCACGAGGGCCCAGAGCGGCCTGACCAGCAACGAAGAAACTTGATCGTAGAGAGCGCGGCGATATAATGCGCGCTCTTCGCCGGGAGCCTCCCCGGCAAACAGTTTAGGTGGGCTGGCTGAGTGGTCGAAAGCGGCGGTCTTGAAAACCGTTGAGGGGTGACCCTCCGTAGGTTCGAATCCTACGCCCACCGCCATAAGCGAAAAAGCCGCCCGATAGGGCGGCTTTTTTATGAGACAGACGAAGCGCTAAAGCATCGCCGCAACCATCATCCCGTAACCCACTACGCCACCAATCCACACAAGGCTTCTCAGGTATTTGATGCCCGCAATGTAGATCGGCACGTAGGCGATCCGAGCCCAGAAGGCGATCTGCGCCCCCTGCATGACCTCGGCATCCATCCCGGCTGCGTTAGCGACCAATGCGAGCGGGACGAAGAATGCCGCTGCCTCGATGGAGTTTTTTGCCGCTCTCTCTGCACGCCCGCCCATGGGGGTCGCCTCTTTCAGATTGTCGCGGTTACCGAGGCCGATGTCGCGACCCTCTTTAGTCCATTCCTGATTGCGAATCGCCCCGCCGACTACGACGGTGATCAGTGTCCAGACGGTGAAGTAAACCGTAAGCTCTAACAGTGCTGTCATGCTGCCCTCTCTTTATTTTTGTGAAGTGAAGTACCCTGCCGGCTGTGACTATACACGGGGTTGTGCACGCGGTCGTCTGATACTACCCAGAGCCGTCCTCTCGCTCAGTCGCCAGCGCGGCACTATCTTTTTTAGCGCCTTTATCCTAATTTTAAGCGCAAAGAGTTAAGTCGACCCAACCGGCAAACATTGCTCAACCGCGGCACCAGGTCCGCCAATAGGTAACCAGAACATGGAATGCAGCACTCTCACTGAACAGGCCCGGCACTGGGCGAGCACGCAGGCCGAAAAAATCTGGATGCGAGACCTCCACGACACCGGAGCAGACGAGTACCGGTGGGGTGAGACGGTCGCAGAGATAGATCGCGTGGCATCCTGGCTCGAAGCGGAATTTGGCGAAGGCCAACGAATGGCGCTGCTGTCCAGAAACCGGGCGCACTGGATCATGGCCGACATGGCGGTGATTCATTCCGGCAACGTGACGGTGCCGCTGTTCACCACCCACGCGACCGCTACGGCCGAGTACATTCTCGAGTTCACCGAAACGAAGGTGCTCTTTCTTGGTCAAACCGAAAACTGGGAGGGTGTGAAGACAGTGTTGCCCTCGGACTGCCTGCTTGTGACGCTACCGGGTGTGGAGTGCGAGCTGCCGCACAAGACCTGGGCCGAGCTGGTCTCAGCCGCACCGGCTGATGCGCCCAACTACCAACCCCATGGTGACGACATTGTCTCGCTGGTTTTCACCTCTGGCACCACTGGTCTACCCAAGGGCGTGATTCAAACCCACGCAACAAACCTTGTCCCCATGCGACGCTGTCAGGAGCTCTTCACCCAACAGGATCAGCCCCGGTTTTTCAGTTACCTGCCTCTCTCGCATATTGCTGAGCGTCAGGTGGTGGAATTCTCCTCGGTGAACTCGGGCGGTGAGATTTTCTTCAACGAATCCCTCGAGACGCTCGCCAGAGACCTTCCCCAGTGCAAACCACATATCTTTTTCGGCCCACCGCGGGTCTGGGAACAGCTTCGCCAATCCATCACCGCCAAGTTTGGTGGCGCGGACGCACTCAAAGCTGCGCTTGAAGCTGATCAGGCTGGCGTGCAAGCGCTCGTCGTGGGTGCTCTGGGCTTCGAAGAGGTCGACTACTTTTTGACCGCCGCGGCACCCACCCCGCCTGCATTGATTCACTGGTGGGAATCCGTGGGGGTCAACCTTTGCGAGGGCTTTGGGCAAACCGAGGCCATGGGTCTCATTGCGACGGATCCCGCGGACCGACGGGTGGGCTCCATTGGTCGCCCTGTGGGTGAAGTCGAGGTCAAGATTGGCGACAACGACGAAATGCTGATCAAGGCCGAGGGCTGCACCCCGGGCTACTACAACCGACCCGAGAAGACCGCAGAGCTATGGCAAGACGGCTGGCTGCATACCGGCGACAAGATCGAAATCGACGACGACGGCTTCATTTTTATCACCGGCCGCGTCAAAGACTACTTCAAGACCATTCAGGGCAAGTTTGTTGCGCCGCCCCCCATCGAAGGCTTGTTCGCCGAGAACGCGCACTCCGAACAGCAGTGCCTGCTGGGTCGGGGTTACTCAAAAACCGTCATGGTGACCGTCGTGAATGAACCCGCCAGGGCCCTACCCCGAGAGGAAATCGAGGCGGCGGCACTGGCCACGGTGGAGAGCATCAACGGCCAAATCGAGAAGCACGCGCGCATCGGTGCAGTAATCTTCAGCGAGACACCTTGGACGATCGAGAATGAGATCCTGACGCCAACCATGAAGATTCGGCGCGAACAGATCGAGAAGCAGTTTGGCGAAGACGCCGAGCGGCTCGCCCGGGAAGGCGCTGAAGCCGGCAGTATCCTGATGCATTGGGCGGGCTAAGAAGCGTTACAGCCCCCGAGAATCACAACAGACCCGCCGTTAAGTGCCCAGCTCTGTGGCGGGCATCTCGGACTCATACTCTTCGACTGTGTAGCTGCGAATCAGATCACGATCAAACAGACGCTCCTCGTCGGCGACGATTTCCTCCTGCGCCGACTCTGATGCAATCAGGGCCATCGCTGCCTCCATGGAGGGCTGGTCAGGAAACCAGATCTCCATCAGCACATCGAACGGCAGCTCAGTCGGGGCGTGGTTCGCCGCATCGGCAACGGTGAGGTAGCGGCGCTGATACTTCACGGCAAAGCCGCTGAGATACTTCTCACCGATTTTTCTGTGATGCGTCTCGTAGTGCTCGATAAATGCCTCGCGGGACATTCCGGGTTTTCTGGTCAATAACGTCACAACTTTAATCACGCTTTACTTTCACCTCAGTCATCACTTGCGCTTTGACGCTTACCGACATCACCGTCAAAAGTTAATGCTCCTGACCCTGTGGGCTCGTAATCCTTTTTGACGAGACCTCCTAGCGTCACTTGGATGTTTGCTCGGTCGCGGACTACAGTATCGATGTCATCAGCTCGACGTCTGCAAACTGCCAAACAGTCTCAAAGCGCGCGGTTATTTGCTCCGCTCCCGCCTCGTCACCCTGACGCCTGAGCGCCTCGGCGAGCCCAAACATCGACCAGCCATTCATGGGGTACTGCTCGAGATCTGCTTCGAAGACTGCTTGCGCCTCGTCCACTCTGTTGCTGGCCAGGAGTGCCGCACCTAACGACTGGCGCGTCGGGTAGTACCAGAAAGGCGGCTCGGTATAGGGCAGCGCGTCCTGCAGCGTGACCGCTTCCTCGAATGCGAGCACTGCATTTGCTGCGTCACCGGCTCGGTAGGCCATCTCCCCTCTCAGTAAGGACTTGGCAATCTCCAGCAGATCCCGAGCCGGGTACACATTACCCATGAAGATCTCGTCTACCTGAGGCTCCAGCGCCTCGATCGCTGCCAACTCAATCAGCGCAGCGGCTGCATCGCCCAACGCTGCGTGGGCGACACCGCGACCGTAGTGCCAGATGGCGCGGGCAAACGCGAAGGGCTCATAGGGTTCAGGCTCAGCCAGAATCTCGTCCCACTTCGCGAACCGCACCAGAGAGAGCATTGGCACAGTGCGGAAGAACTGAATAGTCGGGAACTGCTCTACCTGTTCGACCCGCACGTTAGCCACCACCCGCCGAGCGCTCTCCAGCGACAGTGCACTTTGGCCCTGCATGGTCGCCGAGGCCCACAGGAAGTGGATGTTGTGCGGGTAATACAGCGCGGGATAGAAGCCCTGCGCGTTGCACTGGGCGATGTAGGCTTCGTCCACTTCTGCGGCGCGAATATTGGCCAGCGCAGAATCCTGATACCGCCCCACCCTGAAGTAGATGTGACTGGGCATGTGCACCAAGTGACCAGACCCCGGCACCAGATTAGCCAGGCGATCCGCGGCAGCTTCAGCCTTGGCCGCATTCGAGGACGCCTCCAATGCATGGATGTACAGGTGAAGCGCGAGGGGATGACCGGGGTCTGCTTCCATAACGGCTTCGAGGCTCGCAATCACCGCCTGCGTGTCAGGCTTGGCCTCCCCATCAGGGCCCCAGTAATCCCAGGGCATGGTATTCATCAGCGCCTCTGCGTAAACCGATGCCACGGTGGTGTCATCGGGGTAACGCGCTGCCATCTCCGCTAGCGCATCCGCCCAGGCGCGATCGAGGGGGTCGCGGGGGGTATCGGCCTGACCGTCGTAACGCTGATCCAGCGCCTGAATCCAGTCCCGCTCCTTTGGCGTCAAACCATCAGTCAACGTCAGGGCTTGATCTATGGCGGCGCGGGCGTCTGTTCGCTCAGCGGGAGTCATAATGGCTTTGCCGTTACTGGTCACATTGATATTTGGCCCTGTTGCCAGTGCCTCACCCCAGAAGCACATGGCACAGGTCGGATCCAAGGTTTGCGCGGCGCGGAAACTGCGAATGGATTCCGCGTGGTTAAAACCAAACGCCAGCACCATGCCCTGATCAAAGTAACGCTGTGCATCGGGGTCAGCGGTTGTGATCGGCATGTGGTAGTCGCCCATGCCCTCGAACAGCGGCGCCCCTGCGCGCTGCGCCAAGCTTTGCGCAGGCTCTGCCTCAGGCTGCACATCGGCTGCACCGCCGCACCCCACCAAGGCCAAGGACCCCAAAACACCCAGTAAACCTATTCGCTTACACGCCTTCAACATGAGCCAGTCCCCGAAGAAAATACTCACCCTACACATGCCTGTGGTTACTGACCACCCGCCGTCCGCTCACCGATCGTCACGCTCCGCGCATCCGACACCAGCGCATCAACATGACTGGAGGTGAGCGTCTTTAAAAAAGCCACTAGTGCGTCTTGATCGGACTGCGTTAACTGAACGGATTGGGTTCGGGGATCCTGAGCCGGATCCCCCCCACCGCCCTCAGCATAGAAAGCGACCACCGCCTCGAGTGTGGCAATCGAGCCATCATGCATGTAGGGGCCGGTGAGCGCGACGTTGCGCAGGCTCGGCGTGCGATAGCGCCATTTATCCGCTTCACGACCGGTGACTTCGTAGCGGCCATCGTCGGTGAACGTCTCGGTTTCAGCGTCGACCGTTGGCACCACAAAAATCCCGGGAGCCAGTTGAACCGAAGGGGGCCGGAGCGCCTGGGCCGCGCGAAGATATCCGGTTCCCGTGTTGTGAAACTGACCATCTGTAAAGAGCGCCGACGAATCGTTGATGCGGTGACACGCGGCACAGCCTTTGTCCTGAAAAACGGCGAAGCCCCGAGCCGCCAGCGCCGGATAACCCTCAGCACCCGATTCTTTTTTAATGGGCAATTCCTCGCCCCCGAAGTACCACCGATCAAACGGTGAGTCCCCAGACAGCAACGCGCGCTGATAGGCGGCCAGAGCCCGTCCTAGCGTGCTCTGGGTGAGACCCTCCTCGAAGATCTCCGCGAACCGCTTACTGTAAAAGTCGTTTGAGGCCAGCTTTGCCAACACCGCTTCGCGAGATTCGTTCGCCATCTCGTTATTAGCGAGTAGTGGCGACCAGATCTGCGCCTCCAGTGACTGCTCCCGCCCGTCGAGGAAAAGGGCCTTAGCAAAAGCCACGTTATAGAGCGACGGCACATTGCGCCGCACGCCTTTACCAAGATGACCCACAGGCGTGGCCAACTCGTTTTGGGTAAAGCCCTGCTCGGGGATGTGGCACATGGCGCACGACAGCGTCTCGTTTTTGGACAGTCGCCGGTCGAAGAATAGTTGCCGTCCTAGATCGATTTCCGCGGGAGCTAACTGACTGGTCACTGTGGGCAGGCCAAGCGGCGGAGTCACGCTCAACTCGTAGAGCGGCTGCCGTTCGCCGAGTGCTTGTATAACGACCTTTGAGTCTGTGACATACGAAACCGACTCATACCCCACCCGTGAATCCGCCAGGCCCACCTTATGGGCCGCATCATCCAACTTGGTGTCGACAGGCGCGACGATTCCGGTGAGCGGCAGGCACAGTCCAAAAAGGCCGCCCAAGCACAGCACCACGCACCGGTTCACCGGGGTTCGAAAACGATTCGCAGGCTTGGCTGAAGGTGTTAGCATCCGACCAATTGTGGCAGAAAAATTTGGGGACAATCATGATAATCAGAGGATTTTTCTCGGCGCTGATTGCGCTGGCCGTGCTGGTTCAACCGACGTCGGCAGACGAAACCTGCATGTCACCGTATATGGCCAAGATCGTTGGCCAGGAAGACTATGTTTATATCTGGACGCTGGGCCTTGAGGGCGTTGGCGACGGCGAGGACAAACTCGTCACCGTGGACGTTAACCCGGACTCCGAGACCTATGCGCAGGTCATTCACTCAATCTCAATGGGTGGCCGCCACGAAGCGCATCACTCAGGGCTGACCGATGATCGCCGCTTCCTGTGGGCGTCCGGTTTGGACACCAGCAAAATCTTCATCTTTGATGTCCACACAGATCCTGCAGCGCCCAAGCTGCACCGCACCATTGACGACTTCGTCGAGAAGACCGGCGGCGTGGTCGGACCCCATACCAACTATGCGCTGCCCGGACGCATGCTGATCACCGGTTTGTCCAATAACCGCGACCACGGCGGCCGTACCGGCATGGCGGAGTACACCAACGGCGGTGACTTCATCACGAGCGTCTGGATGCCTACGGATGACAACCTGCAGGGTGCCGAGAAGTCTGGAAACTTCGCAGACGGCTATGGATACGACGCGCGCGCCTTGCCACGACGTAATGTGCTGGTGACGTCCTCGTTCACTGGCTGGAACAACTACATGATGAACCTGGGCAAGATGATGGGCGATGGCGAGGCGATGAAGCGTTTCGGCAACACCGTCGTTATTTGGGACCTGCATACCCGAAAGCCCAAAAAGGTATTGGATGTGCCTGGTGCGCCGCTCGAAATCCGCTGCGCCTGGGGCTCTCGCTCAAACTACTGCTTCACCACCACCGCCCTCACCTCCAAGGTCTGGTTAATCTACGAAGACGAAGCCGGCGAGTGGCAGGCGAAAGCGGTGGCGGATATTGGTGACGCCAGCAAGATACCTCTGCCCGTGGATATCTCGATTTCGGCCGACGACAACCACCTGTGGATCAACACCTGGAACGATGGACTGACGCGCTTGTATGACATTTCAGATCCTTTCGCACCGACGCAGATCATGGAAGAGCAGATCGGCGAGCAGGTGAACATGGTGTCGCAAAGCTGGGACGGTGAGCGGCTTTACTACACCTCGTCGCTGCTAGCGAACTGGGACAAGACCACCGCATCAGAAGGCAATGACCTGCAGTACTTCAAGCTCTACAAGTGGGACGGCAAGTCGATGACGCCAGAATTTAATCTCGACTTTGTCGAGCTTGGCCTCGGAGCCCCACACCAGATGCGATTCGGCGCTCACGCGCTGTATGGCGGTATGACCGCTCAATCGCCGTCGGGCCTGATCACGACACCACCCGCGCACTGATACCAGCGTGCGCGGTACCCTCCTCCTGCTGATCTGGGCATGGAGTGCAGCCGCACTCTGTGCCCCCCACGAGCACCAACCGCCTGTGGTACTGGCCCCCGGCTACGCGCCCTTGTCGTTCAAGGCGCCGGAGCCCGGCAGTTACGCCCTTCCGTCCATGGGGAGCGCGGCGGATGGCGCGGTGATCGACAGTGACGGCAATTCAGCACAGCTCCATGATTTCCTCGGCGGCAAGCCCACCGTCCTGAGCTTTATTTTCACCACCTGCGATGACGTGAACGGCTGCCCACTGGCCACCTACGTGATGCGGAGCGTCCAAGATGCTCTGCAGGCAGACCCCGCGACTGCGGATAAAGCGCGCTTGGTGAGTTTCAGCTTTGACCCCGTATTCGACACCCCCGATGTGATTGACGCGTATGGATCGCAGTTTCGCGCGGGGGATTTTGACTGGCAGTTCCTCACCACAGAGG
>Ga0181594_10001219_pt1 | contig 24032 bp, 9 predicted proteins | sample 071ome_18_FD_145603 | JGI IMG/M metagenome (GOLD analysis project Ga0181594, IMG submission 145603) | Coastal salt marsh microbial communities from the Groves Creek Marsh, Skidaway Island, Georgia - 071413BT metaG (spades assembly) | ecosystem: Environmental > Aquatic > Marine > Intertidal zone... | reverse complement strand
TAGAGTATGCACTCAGCTGCTCCAGGATGCCACGGCAAAGCATTGGATTGACTGAGTGGGATATGAGAATTCAGGAAAGCCCAGACTGTAATTGTGTCTGGAATGTGATTTGGTGGAGGCGGGGGGAATTGAATATTCTGCTTAAATTTTTGAAATTTATGTATTAATTATCTAAAAATTTTATCGATACCATCATTGATACCAACAATTTATTTCGTCTCCTCGCATACTCAGTTAAGTCCCCACTCATCGGGGGGGCGCTTATTGGTCGATCTCACAGTCCTGTTAGTTCCAAGGTGTAGGAAAATCAAAGGTACTTTGGCAGCTCAGCGCCGTGGGTATTTCGCGCCGCAGAGTATTGCTAGCGCTAAAGTCATTAGAATTGGTTGACCGAATCCGTGAATAACCAAGGCGGGGCTTAATTAGTAGGCGGGGGGAGGCTAACGCCTGCAGATATAGTTATAGTTGCTGCCAACACTTGCTAAAGCTGATTTTAAAAAGGAGAAGAAGAATGAAAAGACTACTACTGCTTGCGCTGATCTTCACTGCGCCGGCATTTGCTCAAGAAGAAACTGAGAATGAAGAGCGGCAGGTAGAAATCCGGATGGAGTCTCTTGGTGGTGGAGTTGAGGTTGCTGCCGGCGGAGCTAGTACAGATATTGTTTCTGCATTTTCAGACAATTCTATTTGGGTGGTGGAAGGTAGAGGCGTTAGGGCGGCTTCCATTACTTACTGTTGGGTAGATGATGACAATGAGCCGCACTGCAAGGAAGTAAAGTCGGAGTAAGCCAACTAGCGGTAGTTGGGATTGTCCTAAGCCGGTAGTTATTAAGCCGTAGAACCGTCAATAACTCCTGCCTTAACCGCTTAGGATGTCACTGAAACAAAAGCCCACAGAGGACAACTGTAATCCCCCCATTAGTAACCGCGTTTTTCAGTAGAGGGTTACGCCGCCATCATTAACCTTCGCGGCGGCACGCCGCCAATGGCGGTATTCGGTCGGACATTATTGTATTCCCATATCCATTGGGTCGCTAACTGACGTGCTTGATCAAGTGAATCGAAGCGATGCAGATCCAGCCATTCATGCCTTGCCGTGCGGTTAAATCGTTCGATATACGCATTCTGCGTAGGCTTACCCGGCTGGATATACAACAATGTAATTTGCTGTTTATTAGCCCACTCGATAAGCGTCTCTGAGACATATTCAGGGCCCTTATCACAGCGAAGCGCGGCAGGTTTTCCTCGCCACTCGATCACCTGCTCTAACGAGCGAATCACTCGAGCTGCTGGTAATGAAAAGTCTACTTCGATGCCTAGTGCCTCACGATTGTAGTCATCGATGACATTAAACGTACGGATCTTTCGCCCATCGCTCAACCCGTCTGACATAAAATCCATAGACCAAACCTGATTGGCAGCTTTTGGCACGTCTAGCTCGCCTGGGTAAGCTCGTGTAATGCGACTGCGCGGCTTTATGCGCAAATTTAGCTCTAGTTCGCGATAAATTCGATAAACCCGCTTGTGGTTCCAGCCAAAGCCTTTAACGTTGCGTAAGTGCAGAAAGCAGAGTCCGAAACCCCAGCGTTTATGCGCTTGAGTCAGACGCAGCAACCAATCGGCAACCCGACCGTTCTCGTCGCTTAGCCTGGCGTGATAGCGGTAGCAGGTTTCGCTGATGCCATAGACCTCACAAGAGAGTCTGATGCTTATGCCGTGTTTGCTAACCGCTTTCTTGGCCATCTCGCGTCGGGCAGATGGCCTTACAACTTTCCCTCAAGGGCTTCCTGCCGCAACTCTGACTTGATCCGCTCTTCGGCATACATTTTCTTTAGCCGTGCGTTCTCTGCCTCTAGCTCCTTTAAGCGCCGCATCAGCGAGGCATCCTTCCCACCGTATTTTGACCGCCATTGGTAAAAGCTGGCATTGCTCATGCCGTATTCTCGACATAGGTCGGCAACTGACGTTCCCACTTCGGCTTGCTTGAGAATGGCCACTATCTGACTGTCCGTAAATCAAGACTTCTTCATAACTCACTCCTCGTGATTTTTATCATAAAAGTCTCTACTTAAAACCACGACTACTTTTTTGGGGGATTACAAGAGGGCTCGGTGTATGTTTTGCTTTGTTGCAGTTTATTCAGGGGTTGATGCGTCAACTGCGCGCCGGAACGAGGCTGCGGAGAGCTCAATGTTGCACTTTGCTTTTCTGCCAAACAACCCAGACAAAGATAAGCAGGAACTCAGCGCTCGGTTTGTTAGTTATAGGCGATTGCCGTTCATTGAGGTGTCGTTTCGCCTTCCGCTGGCTTCGTGTCCGATCGGCAGCCGACTTTTGGAATCAATTATCTCCGATGTAACCTTTCGGCGCCTAGCTTTGATAGCTTAGTGATCGAGCAAAAGACGATACGTTATTTTTCAGCAGCGGCAGTCACCTGAAGCGTACTATGTTCTAGGTATTGCGCTGAAAGTGATAATTATGATTAGATTCGCGGTTGAGAGACGAAAAATACGCGGGGGCTCAATTCGGGGAGCTCACGACGAGGTGTTTCTTAGGGATGACAGCGTCATCAGCTCATCTCTTGTATCCATTTTTCTATGCCTTTTTACTAGAAAAGCCCAAGCCGGGCTGTGTGTTTTACAACGAAACTTGCGCTTGTGCCACAAAGGTATTCTGTGCAGATTCAGCGTTCATTCTCTCCCTTATTGTTGACTAACTCTCCGCGTAATTGTCACGACGTAGCCGCGGGAGCCTCTCTGTCTCGCTTCTTACGACTCGCTGTTTTTCTGCAAGCAGCGCTGTTTTTTTCCCCGCTCTCAAAGGCGGCGGTCCCCAGTACGTCAACCGAAGTAGGGGATTACGTAACTAACCCCGATACCGGCGAATTAGAGCTGGTTGTTGGCGCTGAAAATAGCATTGTGGTGCTCGATAGCGGGACCGCGATCTTCATTGGTTTTTCGATAGGCAATGAATTTACTGACAGTGATACCAGCAAAACTTTCAAAATCTATGAATTTGTGTCTCAAAATGGCGTTAACGTTACTGCTAAGGGTGAGCGCTTCTTCGACGAACAGGTAGCAAAAACCGATGCCGAAGGTGCCGTGATCAAAGACGATGAAGGCAATACCGTTTTTGAAACTGTGCAAAGGCGAGAAACGGTCGATGTGGCGCTTATTCAGTCGGTGGCGCTACCCGTAGGCCCAGATCCTGTTGATGCGGTGGTACCAGTGACTTCCAATTCCGGCCGAATCGATGAGCTCGCGTTCGGTCGCGGTGGGAGCAATGGGCGCGACGGTGGCGGTGTTCCCTTTTTCGGGGGCATAGTCGTAGGTGTATCTGCAACAGACGGCGGAAATGGCAGCACTGGCGCAGCACCAAGTAGAACAACGATTAGCTCAACTCACGGCACAATTACGGTGAGCGGCTCATCGAATAATGGCAAGGCGGGTATCAGGGTTGGCAGCATTGGTGGCAGTGGCGGCAAGGGCGGAAATGCCTACGTCGCATTGCCGGGTGGGGATGGCGGCGACGGCGGCAACGCTGGCAGTCTGTCGATTACAAATAATGTAAATGTTACGACCTCGTCGTCTAATTCGCATGGATTTATGGTCGTCAGTCAAGGTGGGCGCGGCGGGAATGGTGGTGACTCCTCGGGTGTTACTGGTAGCGGCGGTGACGGAGGTGTGGGTGGCAATGGCGGCAATGCTACAGCGATTAACCAAGCCACGATTCAAACATCGAGCAAGAACTCCTATGGGGTTTACGCGCTCAGCGCTGGCGGAAGAGGTGGCGACGGCGGTGACGGCGCTGGCATTGTCGCCTCAGGTGGGTCTGGCTCTACCGGCACATTGGGTGGTAGAGCGAAAGTAGATAATCGCGGGACTGTTGTTACCGCCGGCATAGATTCATTCGGTTTGATGGCTCAGAGTGTTGGTGGAGATGGAGGGTCAGGCGGGAGCTCAGGCGGATTGTCTTCTGTAGCGGGTGGCGGAGCCAGCGCCGGCAACGGTGGCGATGTCGAAGTGGTGTCGAATTCCTCTTCCTCAGTTGGCACAGCGGGACGAGGTGCTTACGGTGTTATGGCCCAATCTGTTGGGGGCGGTGGGGGTACCGGTGGCAGTGGCGTTGCCCTTAAAGCTAGCGCCGGCAGCGGCGGCAGCGCCGGCACCGGCGGTAAAGTGACGGTCAATGTGAACGGTGAGATTCGAACCGAAGGCTCGCAAGCTCACGGTATTCTCGCTCAGTCGGTAGGCGGTGGCGGCGGTAACGGCGGTGGTGCCGGCGGTCTTGTTGCGCTAGGTGGCAAAGGCGGTGGCGCTGGGGCGGGTGCACTCGTAACAGTGACTAATGCCGGTAGCATCATTACAGGAGCCAGTGATACGACCGTTGGCAACCGCGCGGCGGGTATTTATGCACAGTCAGTTGGCGGCGGCGGCGGCTCCGGATCAGATACAGGTGGTCTCGCCGCGTTCTCCTCCGGCGGTGGAGGCGGCGGAGCCGGTGGAACCGTCAAGGTTACAAACTCCGGCGATATCGCGACAAGGCACGACGATTCATACGGTATTTTCGCCCAGTCTGTCGGTGGTGGCGGCGGCGAAGGCGGCGGTGCGGGTGGGCTTGTTGCGCTTGCCGGCGGCGGCGGTGACGCCAGCGCTGGTGGTCTTGTAGAAGTTATAAGCAGGCTGAAGGGCGACGGCTCTGCATCGACCGTCCGCACCAATGGCGATAGGTCCGATGCAATATTTGCTCAATCTGTTGGTGGTGGCGGCGGTGTCGGAGGTAGCGCCGGCGGATTGGTAGGTCTCGGCGGTAGCGGAGGCAATGGCAGCGCAGGCGGCACAGTGAGAGTTAACAATGCGTCGTCACTCAGCACCTTGGGCTCTCGATCTAATGGCATTTTCGCCCAGTCAGTGGGTGGCGGAGGCGGCTCCGGTGGCGGTGCCGGTGGACTCGTCGGTATTGCAGGTGACGGCGGCGGCGGCGGCACCGGTGGCACAGTAACAGTGACCAATAGCGGGAATATTGTTACTGGTACATCCGGCAATTCGGATCGCTCAGATTCCTCTGCAATCTATGCGCAATCGGTCGGCGGTGGTGGCGGTTCAGGCAGCGGTGCAGGCGGCTTGATCGGAATCGGTGGCGGCGGTGGCGGCGCGGGCGCAGGCGGCGCGGTGACAGTCAATATCACCAGCGGCACGCTAGACGCATGGTATGACGATTCTTTCGGGCTATTCGCTCAGTCCGTTGGCGGTGGAGGCGGCTCCGGCGGTGGGGCCGGAGGCTTGGTCGCGCTCGGCGCTGGCGGCGGTGGTGCTGGCGCTGGAGGCAGGGTTGCGGTTACCAGCAATGGTGCTTCGATCTCGACAAAAGGCGATCGCGGTTCCGCAATCTTTGCGCAATCGGTTGGCGGTGGCGGCGGCAATGGCGCTGGCGCTGGCGGCTTAGTCGGCGTGGGCGGCGGCGGCGGCGGTGCAGGCAGCGGTGGTGAAGTGACCGTAATCAATAGCGCTGACCTCAGTACTCAGGGCAGTGAATCACGAGGCATTTTCGCCCAATCGATCGGCGGTGGCGGCGGTAATGGCGCCGGCGCTGGCGGATTAGTTGGCGTAGCAGGTGGGGGTGGTGCCGCGAGTCAAGGCGGTACCGTGGGCGTAACTAATTCCGGCGATATTTCGACCGGTGACGGTTCGCTGAGCGCAACACAGACAGCCACACAGTATTTAGCAAACGGAACACCGGTTGAGGTTACTCAGTCACGTGGCAATGCCTCAGCTATTTTTGCCCAGTCAATCGGCGGTGGCGGCGGATCTGGGGCTGGTGCCGGCGGATTAGTTGGAGTGGGCTCAGGTGGGGGCAGTGCAGGAAACGGCGGTAACGTGACGGTGAATTCCACTGGCAACCTCTCAACTCGATTCGCCGACTCTTTCGGAATATATGCTCAATCAGTTGGCGGCGGTGGCGGCTCGGGCGGCGGTGCGGGCGGATTAGTCGGAGTTGGCGGAGCAGGTTCTGCAGGAGGGAACGGCGGCAACGTGACCGCTAATAGCAATACACCCGCAACCACAATAGGCACGCAGGGCGAGAGGTCGAGCGGAATTTTTGCTCAGTCAATTGGCGGCGGAGGCGGCAGCGGTGCCGGCGCTGGAGGGTTAGTAGGCGTTGCAGGAAGCGGCGGGGGTGGTGGCGATGGCGGCACCGTTTCAGTCAGCAATAAGTCAGCGATTAGTACAGAAGGCTCTGAATCGAGGGGTATTTTTGCTCAATCTGTGGGTGGCGGCGGTGGTTCCGGTGCAGGTGCTGGTGGACTCGTTGGTGTCGGCAGCAGCGGCGGCAATGCCAGTGACGGCGGTTCGGTTTCAGTTACCAACAGTGGCAGCATTACAACGGGAGCCAACGGTGCCTCCCTCACCTACGTAGATCGCGTATTTGATGACACACTAACCGCTACAACTAACACCACTACGAGAAGCCATTCCTCGGCTATCTTCGCTCAGTCAATTGGCGGCGGCGGCGGCTCCGGCGGCGGCTCTGGCGGTATTGTAGGAGATAGCGGCAACGGCGGTGGCGCAGGTGATGCTGGCGCGGTAACAGTGACTAGTAGCGGCGATTTGAGCACACGTTTCAATGACTCTTTTGGCATTTTCGCTCAATCGGTTGGCGGTGGCGGCGGCTCTGGCGGCGGTGCAGGCGGTCTCGTGAGCCTTGCCGGTGACGGTAGTTCTGGCGGTGACGGTGGCGATGTAACCGTCACGACAGAAGGCGACGACGAGATATCAACCGAAGGTGAGCGTTCAGCCGGTATTTATGCCCAGTCAATAGGCGGCGGCGGCGGCTCGGCAGGTGACGCAGGTGGTTTGGTTCCGCTAGCAGGCGGCGCGACTGCCGGCGGGCTTGGCGGCGATGTAGAAGTGTCTAATGAAAACGACATTACTACTCGAGGTAACCTATCTGGGGGTATTTTTGCCCAGTCGGTTGGCGGCGGCGGCGGTGACGGTGGAGACGCATCGGGACCGTTTGCCATAGCGACAGACGGAGCCGCGGGTAATATTGGCGGCGATGTGACTGTCAACAATGCGGGTGATATTTCCACTGGGCTTACGTCAGACGGTATCACTACGGGAAATTATTCCTCAGGGATTTTTGCTCAGTCAGTCGGCGGTGCAGGCGGCAACGGAGGCAGCGCCTATTCTGCGAGTATTGGCTTTAGCCTTGCCATTGGAGGAACAGGTGGTGAGGGAGCCGCCGGTGGCGCTGTGGCTGTTAATCTGCTGCAGCGCGAGGCAGGTGACCCTATAACAAATATTAACACGCAGGGTGATTTCGCCTCTGGGTTATTCGCGCAGTCTGTAGGTGGCGGCGGCGGTAACGGGGGTGACGCAATTGCTGCAAGCGTTGGCTTGGGCTTCTCATCGAGTGTGGCACTCGGGGGCAACGGCGGTACCGCGGGTAATGGTGGCGCTGCCAGCCTTACCGGTGGAAGCAATATAACTACCCTGGGTGAACGAGCAATAGGCGTTTTTCTTCAGTCGATTGGTGGCGGTGGAGGAAACGGTGGATTAGCTGTTGCTGCTGCTGCATCCGCAGGCCCTGGTGCTTCGCTTTCGGTATCTACTGCGTTGGGTGGTAGTGGCGGCGTCGGCGGCAGTGCCGGAGCGGTCACCGCGACGACTACGGGTAATATCTCGACGAGCGGAATGGCTTCAACTGGCTTTTTATCTCAATCTGTTGGCGGTGGTGGCGGTAACGGCGGAACTACAGTTGCCGCTTCCGCTGCGTTTTCCGATGGCGGTGCGGGTGCTGTAAGCACTGCCATCGGTGGCAGTGGTGGCGGTGGTGGTGCAGCCGGGACCGTGACGGTTGATCACACAGGATCAATTACGACAGCGGGTGCTGATGCTGCGGCATTTTTAGCTCAAAGCGTTGGTGGCGGCGGAGGTAATGCCGGTACTACCATCGCAGCTTCAATTGCGGGTGGCGGCGCGGCTGCGGGGACCATCGATACGGCTGTCGGCGGAAGCGGCGGAACGGCTAGTAATGGCGCAGCGGTGGATGCAACGCTAACCGGAGACGTAACCACTGCTGGCGAAAACGCCTATGGCTTTCTCGCACAATCTATTGGTGGGGGCGGGGGTAATTCTGGTCTCAGCGTGGCTGCAGGTGCAAGTGACGCAGGAGTAGGAAGTGGCTCATTGTCTACTGCGATCGGTGGCAGCGCTGGCGGCGGCGGCGCAGGTGCAGTCGTCATCGGTGAATACTCAGGTATTTTGAGCACGAGTGGCAACAATGCTATCGGCGTGTTTGCACAGAGCCTTGGCGGTGGCGGTGGCAACGCGGGAACCAGTATTGCCGCAGCAGGGAGTGGTGCGGGCGTTGGGTCGGGCGCTGTAGGCATAGCGATAGGTGGAAGCGGCGGTGCGGGCGGCAGCGGCGACGAAGTAACGCTCACGACGGCGGGCAGAGTCACTACCTTAGGCAATAATTCTGGAGGCATCATCGCGCAGAGCATCGGCGGTGGTGGCGGTAACGGCGGCACGGCCATAGCTGGGGCGCTTGCGGGCGCGGGCACAGGGGCTGGTACGGTGAGTTTCGGCCTAGGCGGAAGCGGCGGCGTTGGCGGCGTCGGCGGCAAAGTAGACCTCGACGTAGACAGCGAAGTCAGAACATCAGGCAATAATTCAGTTGCCGTGCTCGCGCAGAGCCTTGGCGGCGGCGGCGGCAATGGTGGTATGTCGATTGCAGCAGGAGGCGCAGGTGCCGGCGTTGGGGCTGGTGCGGTCAGCGTTTCGATTGGTGGCTCCGGTGGCGAGGGCGCCGCAGGCGGTCGGGTTGAACTGACAAGCACAGATAAAACTATAACCACTTCTGGCGACAATAGCGGAGGCATACTGGCGCAATCGCTCGGTGGCGGCGGTGGCAATGGCGGGCTAAGCATTGGTGCCAGCGGCGCTGGGGCCGGCACGGGTGCAGGTGCGGTCAATGTCAGTGTTGGTGGCAGCGGTGGTACCGGCGGTATTGGCGGAGCGGTAGTGCTCAATGCGAGGAATAATGTCACAACGGGTGGCGCAAACTCTGCCGCTATTACCGCCCAGAGCATTGGCGGCGGCGGCGGTAATGGCGGTTTTAGTGTCGCTGCAGGCGGCGCGGGTGCTGGCACCGGTGCGGGCGCAGTTTCATTGGGGCTCGGCGGCAGCGGCGGCAGTGGCAACACCGGTGGGCAGGTTGATGCCACGGTAACAGACAATATATTGTCAACAACCGGTGATTATTCGTTCGGTCTTCTCGCACAGTCGGTTGGCGGTGGCGGAGGTAACGGTGGTTTTACCGTTGCGGGCACGCTAGCACGCGCGGGAACAGGCGCAGGTGGCGCGAGTGTTGGCATAGGAGGCAGCGGTGGCTCTGGCGGTCATGCGGGCGACGTTAATTTAACTTCTACTTCAATAATCACTACGGGGGGTGTAGGCGCAACCGGTGTGGTAGCGCAGTCGATTGGTGGGGGTGGTGGTAACGGCGGGTTTAGCGTTGCAGCAACCTTGGCAGATTCAGGAACCGGGTCAGGTACAGCCAATGTAAGCCTCGGAGGCAGTGGCGGCGGCGGCGGTAACGGCGGTGAAGTCGATGCAGATGTGGGAGGATCTGTCAGTACCACGGGCGAAGGCGCTACTGGCATATTGGCGCAATCCGTCGGCGGCGGCGGCGGCAGCGGCGGTTTTTCGGTCGGAGTGGGCGGTTCTGCTTCTGGCACAGGAGCAGGCAATATCGGCATTGGGCTTGGTGGTTCAGGTGGCGATGCGAGCAGTGGCGATGACGTCACATTGGATGTTGGTGCATCACTGGTTCAAACAGCAGGCGATAACAGCGGCGGTATTTTAGCTCAGTCAGTCGGCGGTGGCGGCGGCGCCGGAGGCTTTGCGGTGGCTAGCGCAGTGTCTGTCGGTGGTAGCGGCGCTGGGAGTGCATCGGTGGCAGTAGGGGGTAGCGGCGGCGGTGGCGGTAACGGTGATGTCGTCGATTTCACCTATGAACGAGCCGGTGAAGAAGCCGGTAGTGTGATTACCGAAGGCACTGATTCGGCTGGTATTACTGTGCAGTCAATTGGCGGCGGCGGCGGCCAAGGCGCATTTTCAGTAGCTTTATCTCTCGCTAAATCAACCAAAGCAGCAGGTAACGTTACTTTGAGCATTGGCGGCTCGGGAGGTGACGGCGGCACTGGGGCAGCGGTGACTAGTAACTCCAATACGAGTATTTCAACTACCGGCGACCGCTCCGCAGGCTTGAGTGTTCAGAGTTTAGGCGGCGGCGGCGGAAATGCGGGCATGAGCATAGCCTTGGCAGGCGCGCTGACAGGTAAATCCGGCGGCTCCCTCACGCTTAGTATCGGCGGAAGTGGTGGCGGTGGAGGCTCCTCTGACGAGGTGACTGTCAATCAAAGAGGAACGATTTCTACCCAAGGCTCAGACTCGAGCGGCATTATTGCTCAGTCGATAGGCGGCGGTGGAGGTAGCGCTAGTTTTAATGTAAGCGTATCGGGATCGTCTGGCGCTGAAGCTAAAGAGAGCACAGGAAATGTAAATTTCGCGATCGGTGGCGCAGGTGGCGAGGGGAATAACGCCAGCAATGTAAGTGTCAGTCAAATTGGCAATATTACAACACAGGGTGCACGTTCGAATGGGCTCTTCGCCCAATCAGTCGGAGGAGGTGGCGGTAACGCTGGCTTTGATTTCACCTTTGGCAAAGGCGGCACGGGAGTCAAAGGCACCTTGGGAGCCTCCGGTGGTATAGGCGGAGACGCGGGCGATGTTGATGTGAGCTATCAAGGGGCATTGGTAACTGAAAGCGATGCGTCCTACGGTATTTTTGCTCAGTCTATTGGCGGTGGTGGTGGTGTTAGCAGCTCTTCGTCGATAAGTGCCAAATCAGAAGCCTATGGGGATAGGGGCACAACAATGAATGTTGGTCTTGACGGCGTCGAGGGCGGCTCCGCAGGCGATGTGACTATGTTGGTTGGTATTGAGTCAGATGCCGAAAGTCTGACCACATCGGTAAGCACCTCCGGTACAGACACTCATGCCGTTTTTGCGCAGAGTATTGGTGGCGGCGGAGGCACAGCTGCAGCGGCATCCACAGGGAAAAAAGGCACACCAACGATCGGTCTAGCAATGGGCGGTGATGGCGGCACTGGAGGCGTCGCAGGTACAGTTTCTGTGACTAGCGACGCAGCTATCTCTACCTCTGGCGATGGTTCCTATGGCGTTTTGGCCCAATCCGTCGGCGGCGGCGGTGGTGTTGGAGGGTCGGCACATACCGGTGGTTTGGAGGGTAAGTCCATTAGTATGAGTGCTGCACTCGGCGGAGATGGTGGTGAAGGTAATTTAGGTGGCGCAGTTGACGTCACTAACAGCGGATCAGTGACCACCACAGGCTTCAAATCCCATGGCATAGTTGCGCAGTCTGTAGGCGGCGGCGGCGGCACAGGTGGCGGCACAACAAAATTTGATGGGTTTACCTCGCTTGAGGCCAGCTCCAACGTCAATATGAGTTTCGCTATGGGCGGCGATGGGGGCGACGGATCCGCTGGAGGAGCGGTTGATATTGTGAACACTGGCGCGCTTTCTACAAAAGGCGACGGAGCGATTGGTGTATTGGCTCAATCGGTCGGTGGCGGCGGTGGTCAAGGCGGCTCTACGATGTCAGGCGGGATACCGAGTCTGAAGGGCGGTGTAGATATGAGCCTGAGCTTTGGTGGCGATGGCGGCACTGGTGCAACGGGCGGCAACGTTACAGTAAGCAATGAAGGCGAAACGGCAACGATTGCGACAGAGGGCAATGACGCCCACGGTATTGTCGCGATGAGCATTGGCGGTGGGGGCGGGTTAGGTGGCGACTCTATGCGCATGCGTGCTGGCGCTGCGGTTGACGAACCCTCTTTACATGCGGTCATGAATTTAGGCGGTAGCGGCGGTGAAGGCGGCATCGGTGGCGCTGTCACGGTTGTTAACGAGCGAGCAGTCACAACCCTTGGCGACCGTGCTCACGGCATACTGGCTCAGTCAATAGGCGGTGGTGGCGGTACCGGTGGCACAGCCGTTGTGCTTAATTTGGATGAAAGTAAAACGCCAACACAGTTTTCGAGTGCGATAGGTGGTAGCGGAGGCGACGGCAACCGAGCCGGCGCTGTGGCTGTGACAAATGCCGAGTCAGCGACCATTGACGTGTCAGGATCACGAGCAGTGGGTATCTATGCGCAATCGGTTGGCGGAGGCGGTGGCAGCGCTGGGAGCGACATAAAAGTTAATACTAAAGCCTATGCGCTCTTGTCTTCTCCTATTACCGATTCGACGATTGATCAACTCTTAGGCGGCGATGGCGGAGCCGGCGCAGACGGTGGTGCGGTTACGGTTATTAACAATGGCACTATTAATGTGCGCGGCGATAATGGTTACGGCATATTTGCTCAATCAGTCGGTGGCGGTGGCGGTGAGAGCACTTCAACCTTGGCGTCGATAGTAGGTTTAGATAAAGACATTTACTTAAACGGTCTACTCGGCAGAACAGATGCGAGTGAGGGCGTTGCTGGTATTGTAACTGTTGAAAACACTGGCGATATCAATGTTTTTGGCGACGGCAGCGATGCTGTGCTAATGCAAGCGATTAATGGCGGTGGCGGTGCGGCTAACCTCTTCCTAGATCTGAGTGATAGCGCAATCGAGGCTGGCGATGTCTATGTTCCGCCTGAGTCCGATGACGACATGGCAAAACTCGCGGGTCTCCTGCGACTTGGGGCTGACAAGATGGCCGGCGCCTGGGCCAGCGCGTTCAGGTCAAAACAAGATGGCGATGTCACCACAGACGGTGATGCAAGCAGAGGCAGTCAGATGCAAAGCATCGGCGGCGGCGGAGGTAGCCAGAGAACAGAAATAGAGGTAAGCGACAAGGGTGAGCGTCGTGTGGTTTTAGGCACAGAGCTCGGAGGCATCGAGGTTGATGGCGCGGCCGGAGGTAGAGTTGACGCCGAGCGAACGGGTAATCTTACTACCCTCGGCTACGCTTCGCAGGGTGGTTTTGTCCAGTCTATTGGCGGTGGCGGTGGCTCTTCAATTCTATTGATTACGCCGGTAGCACCAAAAACGGAAGAATTCGCTGCTCCTGCAGCATTCTCATCCCCAATGCTAATGAGCCTAACTTCTGAAGAAGAGCCTGAGCCCGCAGAGATAGTTGCTCCAACCGAAATTGTGCTTGGCGGTCTCGGTGGATCGGCGAATGACGGCGGCGATATTGACTATGTAGGAGATGGTCAGATCTCAACAAGCGGTGATTTCTCGCCCGCAATGGTTGTCCAAAGTATCGGTGCAGGCGGTGGTCAATCCACTGTGCTTGGCGCTTCTCTAGTAGACGTAACTCTGGGTGGCAGCGCGGTAGATGATACCGACGAAGAAACAAGGGCACAGGGCAACGGCGGCAATATTCGTTTCGTCAATACCCGCAGCGATGTTGATTTCCTTACTCAAAACGATGAGGACTCCGCTTCTATAGTAGCTCGCGGAACGTCATCCAATGGCCTTGTCGTTCAGAGCATTGGCGGCGGCGGAGGTTTTGCACTAACCGATGCGCCAGAGGTTAATGTTTTCCAGAACTCGGGGAATATCGGCAACGGTGGCAACCTGGATGTCACTATTGGGACCGTATTTAGCTACGGCGACCGTGCAAATGCTGTAATGCTTCAGTCGCTTGGCGGCGGCGGGGGTATCGTGAACGCCGAAGCGGTCGGGTCGAGTCTTGGCGAAGGCACTGCCGGTGACATTGATGTCGACATTCAAGGCCATTTAGGCGTATTCGGCGAGGATGGTATTGGCCTGATAGCACAAAGCGAAGGGCGAGACGGCAGTGGCGATATAGACATCCTGGTTCAAGGTGACCTTGTTGCTGGTGGCGAGCGAAGTTTAGGAATCAGAGGTGAATCGTTATCCTCCGAAGGTGAGCGCGGCAACGTGTCTACTAGAGTGCTCGGTAATTTAGAAGCAGCAGGCAAGCAGTCCATCGGCATTGACGCAAGAGTCGTCACGGACGAAGACTACGACAAGGAGACGCGGCTCGAAATTGGTAAGAGCATAATTGCCAGTGGGGAAGAGGCACAAGGCGCACTAGTTGAAATCGAGGCTGCAAATATCGGTGCCGGTGACCCAAGTGTAAACAGATCCATCGTAACCGTTGGTGAATCAGTTGTTGCTAGTGGTCTTCGTAGCAAGGGTGTGGTGCTTAGTCATGATGCGGCAGACGTTGATCGCAAACTAGAGCTTGAAGTCAATGAAAGCATAAGCGCGTCAGGAGAAGACGCGACAGCGACGGCGCTAGACATAACAGCAACAGGTACCGCGAAATCAGCGATTGTAAGTGTTGCCAGCAATGTACAGGTTACTGATGCCGGTATTGGCGCGACTGCGCTGGCTATCAATGAAGAAGCAGAATCTCTTGATGGACCCGTGACGCTAGACATTGGCGGCGGGCTAATCGCCGCGGGTAGCAGTTCAACGGGCGCTAGCCTAACTAGAACATCTACTGAAGAGCTAACTGCTGAGGCAGTCGCTATAACTGTCGATGATTTTTTGGCAGCGACTGCAGAGGATGCGACTGGTCTTGAAATTGAGCTAACTACAGAAAACGGAACTGGTTCGGTTGCGCTTTCGGTCGGCGAAGATGATGAAACCGATGGCGGCCTTTACGTTGAGGGTGACCTTGCAACTGGCGGCGACATCAGAGTGGTTTCCGAGTCAGGTGCTACAGGCAGCGTTGTTGCCACCATTGACGGCTCGGTTACGGTTATTGGAGAAGCGGCGACAGGTCTATTGATCGATGGCGAGGCTGGTACAGCTGCCGGCGCCGTGACAACTGAGTTTACCGGTACGTTGGGTGTGAACGGCATCGATGCGCGCGGATTAGTGGTCGATCTGGAGGCCGGTACTAGTGCCGGCGCAGTCACGACCGATATCGCGGGCAACGTTACCACCGAAGGTGACGGCAGCACTGCAGTAGATATTATTGTCGACGCGGAAGACGCTGCAGGCGCAGTAACAACTGAGGTTACCGGTGCGTTGGCTGTGAATGGCACCAATGCCCGCGGGCTGGCGATTGCGGTTGACGCGGGGACCAATGCCGGCGCAGTAACGACCGACATTACGGGCAACGTTACCGCCGAAGGCGAAGGCGCGCAGGCGTTGAAAATAGCCGTAGTCGCAGGCGGTGATGTGGAGGCAGTAGCGACAACTATCGGTGGTAAAATTATTGCTGCCGGCGCGCAGTCAACTGGGGCTGGAATCAGCATCGAGGCTATCGAGAACGCTGTTCCCTCCACGATCAATGTTGCTGACGACATCCAAGTTAGCAGCACGGGCACAGATGCGACTGCGCTAGAGCTTGAGTTTGATATTGCCAAGCTTATTGCGCCATTAGAGTTCGATGCAGGCGCGAGCATTATAGCCAGTGGTGTACGCTCGACCGGAGCTCTAATTACGATGAGTACCTCGACGGAGCTCTCCGATGAGGCACTCGAAGTAACTATCGATAATGCGCTCATTGCCAATGCAGAAGACGCAACGGGCTTGTCAGTCAAACTCGAAAACGAAGCTGGCACCGGATCGGTTGTGCTTAGCGTCGGCGAGGACGATGAAACGGATGGCGGGATTTTGGCCGAGGGCAAAGGTGCGCTCGGTGGCGCCATTGAGGTGCTGGCAGATTCCGGTTCAACGGGCGCTGTTGGCACAACAGTAGATGGCGGCATTTCGGTGTTGGGCGAAGGAGCGACGGGTCTCCTTGTTGATGCTGATGCAGGGTCGGATGCGGGTGCTGTCACCACTACGCTTGACGGTGAATTGCAGGTTGAAGGAGAAGCCGCGCGAGGTATCGCAATCGCTGTGAATGCAGCGGGCGATAGCGCTCCAGTGGAAACAACAATAGATGGGAACGTTAGCTCGACCGGTCTTGGAGCTAAGGGCATAGAGCTCAAGCTCGAAGCTGGAGCAGATGTTGCCGCCATCACCACGCTTGTTAAAGGCGATGTGGCGAGCGGTGGTGAGAACGGCTTTGGTTTGTCAGTGTCATCGGTTGGCGGCGTTAGCACCGACGTTGTTGATACTACTATTGACGTCGACGTGTTTGCCGAAGGCCTCAGTAGCACCGGTGTGGGCATTGAAATCGATGCCGGCCAAAGTAGTGGCGAGGTTACTACTGAAATAGGCGGCAATGTAGTCGCCATCGGAGAGCTCTCAACCGGCGTTGATTTGAGCGTATTAGCCGGCGAGAGTGCATCGCAGATCCAATTGGATGTTGCTGGCGATGTTGGCGCGACTGGCCTTAACGCAACAGGCATTGCGATCGATCTCTATAGCCCAACTCTCACCGATCCAGTAACTGTGGGTGTCGGCGGCAGCCTCGTTGCTAGCGGTGTTGGCGCTACCGGCGGCCGCGTATCAATGACTTCATCGGCGCTACTGTCGGAAGAGGCGCTTGCTGTTACGGTTGACAGATGGGTTGCCGCGACGAACAACATGGCGACTGGCTTAGACATCACGTTAACGAATGCCGAAAGCACCGGAAATGTGGCGCTATCAATTGGTGAAGATGCCGAGAGCAGTGGTGGTGTGGAAGCAACCGGTGAAGGCACAACTGGCGTGACTATTAAGTCCCAGGCTAATCTCGGTAGCACCGGCAATATAAATTTTTTTGTCGATGGTGGAACTTTCGTCGAGGGGAATAATGCTACTGGCCTTTCATTCACCAGCAAAGCGGGGCTTAACAGCGGAACGTTGACCACAGAGATTAATGGTGATCTTGACGTTTCCGGCACCAATGCCCGCGGCATGGCGGTGGCGATAGACGCCGACCAAGATGCTTCAGCAGTGAGCGCGCAGATCGCTGGGAACGTCACGGCTGAAGGTAGCAGGGCGAAAGCGATCGATTTAGCGGTTACTGCAGGTGAGCGTGCCGGAGGCTCGAACACTCGAGTAAGCGGTGACGTTGTTACCGAAGGAGATTATTCCACAGGCATTAACGTTAGTGTCGCAGCCGGCACCAGTGCAGTTGCCCCAACGGTTAAAATCGATGGCAACCTTCAAGTTGGTGCTTCGAGCACTGACGCAGCCGGCGTTCTCTTTAAAGTAGAGACTCCGGAAATGTCAGGAATCGCTTCGCTGGATATTGGCGGCAATCTTCTCGTCAATGGCGTTGGCGCAACGGGTGCACGCATCGCGCTTACCTCTAGTGCGCAAGCAGCCGAGGAAGTGGTAGCGGTATCTGTAAACAATTGGCTTGCCACAACGTCGGATCGCGCTACGGGCATTGATTTAGAGCTCGCTAACGCCGACCGAACAGGGGCTGTGATGCTTGCTATTGGCGATGAGGAAGCGACCGAAGCGGGACTTTTCGTTGATGGTGCGAACGCAACGGGTGCGCGCGTAAACTCAGTGTCTGAATCGGGCGCCACGGGTTCTGTGGGTGCTAAGGTCGCCGGCTCGATGTTTGTTTCTGGCGCAGATGCCAAAGGGCTGGCTTTCTATAGCGCAGCGGGTCTCGCGACTAACCAGACGGTATCAACCACTAGTTCGCTATCAACTTCATCAGGTGAGCGCGTCGCTTTGATGCTTAAAGGCGACAGCGATAGAGATTCTACCTCCGAAAGTGGCGGTCTCGCGCTAGCTTTGAAAGGCGACTTGACTGTGACAGGCGAAAATACCGTCGGTGTCGATTCTCAGTTAGAAAGCAAAACCGGCGCGATAGCCTCCTCCCAGCTAGCGTTGGATGGCGGTATGGCTGTTGAAGGGGCAGGTGCCATTGGTACAAACCTGGTAACCCATGCGACAGGCAACATTGGTCAGACTGATGTTGCAATTGGTGATAAATTGACTGCCAAGGGCATGGACGCAAGCGGGTTTATGCTCAGCCAGATATCAGGGGGTCATCTCGGGGCTGTAAATGCGGCTGTAGACGGCGCCTTGTGGGCTGAAGGTGAGTTCGCAACGGGTATGTCTCTAGCAGGTTCTGGAGTACGTGGAGTTGAGCGTCTGTCAGTTTCTATTGCCGGCTCCGCTCCCTATGAAAACAGCGATACGGCGACGGAAAAACTTGGCCTAGTCGCATCGGGGAGCGAGGCTAGTGCCTTGGTTGTAATTGTAGATAGCGCAGCGGGCTCTATTGGCGCTAGCGACATCACTATTGATGGAGCTGTAGCTGCAATTGGCTCGTCAGCATCTGGTTTGTCCGCCTCATACAGCGCAGACGAATCGATTGCTGATCAAGCGGTCAACATTGCTGGGAGCGTGCAAGCCAAAGGGGAAGATGCCAAAGGTATTTCCTTGTTAAGCGCAGCGGGTACCGATCTAGGAAGCCAGGCCGTTGTTCTCGATGGAGATCTTGTTGCCCTTTCTAAGGATTCTGAGGGGCTAAGAATCGGCGGTGAGGCGGGCGATTCACTGTCCAACCTGAGTGTCGAGGTTAGCGGGCTTGTGGGCGCGGCCGGTGACAATGCGAGTGCTATTGCTCTTACTCGAAACGGACGTTTAGCCGGAGATGTTCAACTGAGCACCGGCGGTGCTGTTTTTGCCTCCGGCAGCGATGCTACTGGCGTCTACCTTGCTAGTCAGAGCTCTTTGACAGTCGCCGAAAGCAAGCTTGAATTTAATAGCTTCGTTGAGGTTGCTGGACAGGCCGCGCAAGGTATTGTCGTCGAATCTCAGTCTTTGAGCGGCACTCAATCAACACTGGTATCTGTCAACGAGAATGTAACCGTTGTTGGTCAGGGAGCAGCCGGTATTGTAGTTCGCGAGCAGATTGCAGAAGGTAGCTCGGAAATTCAGGTTGAAACCGGCGGAGACATTATTGTTGGCGCAGCAGATGCCTTTGGAATCGAAAGTGCGTCGTCAGCGAGAACAAGCACGGCCTATGTAACCGTTGAAGGAAACCTTCTGGTAGTGGGAGCGGGCTCGACCGGTATTCGGCTAAAGTCAGGCTCACAGGTGTCTTCACAGTTAAGCGCCGCGGTTTCTGGCGCGCTAGATGTTGTGGGCGATAGTGCTCAGGGCATCGAGTTGACCACAAGCGGTGAAGGCATCACGTCGAACCGGCTAAATGTTTCTAAAGAGGTGAGTGCAAATGGCACTAACGCTAGTGCTATCGCTGTGCTCAATGAGGGTGCATCCACGGGTAACACGCAGATTCAATTGGCCGCTACGTCCATGGCGTTTGGCGACGACGCGTCGATTATTAGTGCGAAAGCTGATGATGCAGAAGCGCTAACAACGGTAGAGGTCGAAACTGGAGTGCGCGTTTACGCGGGCGGGGGGGCTCGTGTCGCAACTGGTGAAAATGAAGCGTCTATTAGGCTAATAAACCGCGGCTACATCTCTGGTGAGGCTGGGCTCATGCATACTCCCGTGCGCTCAGCTGACGGTAATGACGTGATTTTGAATTTTGGATCTTACCTAGGCAATGTTGATCTTGGCGCGGGTGATAACTTGTTCACAAACGAGTCTACTGGGCACTGGCAAAGCGGCACTCAAGCGGCGCTTGGCGGTGGTCTCTTCGTTAACAAGGGCAACGTAGTGATTGGCGATCCGCTCGCGGTCGATCGACTTTTTCTTGATGGGAGTTACCTACAGAGCGAGACCGGCAACCTAAACTCAATGTTAGATTTCGCGACTGTGACCGCCGATGGTATCGACATGACGGGCACTGCCATCATTGATGGCACATTGTCGGTTGCTACCAAGAACGCAGAGTTGATTCGTTCGGGTCGACATCAGGTCACCTTGCTTCGCTCGCTCAATACAGAAGATCTAGGCACTGTCCTTAAGATCGCGCCGTCTTTCTTCGTTGATTACGCGACCTTTGTTGACAGTGCAGGCTTCGGGCTTGGCTATTATGTTGATTTCCGTGCGGACTGGCTGGGTGCTAACTTAGACATAGTCGGTGGCCACATTAACTCTTTGCAAGACGCCGGATCTGCTGTGGAGTATGCAGGCTTAATCAACGAGTTGGTCTACACCACAGATCGCGATTGGGTGCAGGCGCAGTATCAACGCCTATCACCTGAGTTCTATGCGAATGCAGAGGCGCAATTGCTGAGAGCGGGACAGTCCTTTAACAACGGTATTGCTCGCTGCGAGACCACTGCGGGAATCAGCGTCTCTAACGATGCGGGTAGCTGCGTTTGGATAGAGTTCTCGCAGCGAGACGAAGATATCGGCATGGGCGACAACTGGGCGACGGCTAGCTTTGCTCTCAATCGTCGTGCGGCGGGAGCGCAGTTTGCCTTGTCGCCGAAATTGTCAGCAGGCTTTGCTTTTGCCGATGACGATTCGTACGGCACTTCGCCACTCTTAACGAGTAACTCTAATGATGAAGCGGGACGCTTTGGGCTGTCGATGGCCTACCGTCCAGCACCGCAAGCAAATCTATCCGCGGTTCTGTCTTACGCAGCATTGGATAGCCAAGTGATGCGAAATTTAGATTCGCGAGAGTTTAAGACTACAGCGCAGCGCGATGGGCGAAGCTTTTCCGCTTTGTTCCAGGGCGCTTACAGCTTCGATCTAGGCGAAATGTATCTTCGTCCCGTACTCGATATTGGCTATGACGAAATCGTTTTAGATTCCCGCGATGAGCGTGGCTTAAGTGAACAGCGTCTCGCCCTTATGGGAACCGAGCAGCACTACTGGTGGATGCGCCCACGTGTAGAGACTGTGTTTGAGCGCACGCTTGATTCTAAGTGGCTACTGCGAATGGAGCTTGCTGCAAGTTGGCGCAACTACTTCGGCCGCAATGAACACGGGTTTAGTGCGGGCCTGTTGAGTGCGCCGGATTGCACCAATCCAATGACTCCAATGGTTGACCTGGGCCATCAGGGACGTGAGTACGAGGCTGGACTGACGCTAACATCGCCGAAAGGGACAAGTCTAAACCTTCAAGGTGTTTGGCAGGATACCCGCGCGTGGACTGGAAGCCAGCTGCGTCTTCTTTTGAGTATTCCGTTCTAAAGCGACGTCGCAGTTAGTACAAAACCACCGTCTCGCCTAACAGTGATTCTTTGTCTATTTTTGGCTGAGAGTAAAAAGATCAGTATAGAAATGTGTGATGACCCCCTGAATTCCTTCACAGCGTTGAGTGGCCCTTTATAGGTTATACTCTATGAACGACAACATCGAGATCAAGCGCTGGAATCAAGCGCAAGGCCGAGTTGGTTAAAGAGATTATCTGCGGTAAGACCAGTGCAGCGAGCGCTGCCAGAGAACATGATTTAAAGCCCTTTGAGGTGCAGCAATGAGTCGACGAGGCGGAGGCGGGTATGGAGAATGCCCTACGCGCTAATTCCCGAGATGTCGCCGAGCTTTATGAGAAACGCATAGATGAGCTGACCTCAGCCTATGGCGAGGCCATGCTGGAGCTTAAAGCCAGAAAAAAGCTCAATCGCCATCTGGGCTTGGACGAGGACTGATATGTCAGCTCCAGGCCGAGATGGCGGAAGAAAGGGATTGCGTGAGCCTGTGCCAGCTCTCGCGCTGGTTATAGTTCCCGCGGCGATCCGTAGATCAAAGGCGGTGGGCCACTCGAAGAGAGCATTGGTGTCGGCGAAGCGGCTCTTGTCGATGGTGTCTAGCCAGATTGTAAAGTCGGCGTTGAATTCTCCTCGGGTCGCTGCGGTAGGCGCAACGAAATCGCATAGCGCTGTTTTACCCTGAGCCACGAGCTCGTCGGCAAAGCTGCCCATCCTGCGCGCCTGGCGCAGCCTTCCTTTCTCAGAAAAATCCCAGTCGTCGGCTTGTTTCCTGACCTCGTCGGCATTCAACCACGTGCAGTTACCCAGCTTTTTGTGCAGCTGCTCGGCGAGCGTGGTTTTGCCGGCCCCTGGCAGGCCCATCACGAGTATTTTCATGGCATCTTCATCGCTCTTAGTCATGTTATTTAGAGAGTGCAATGAAAGCATAGCAGACGACTCAGCAGCGGCAAGGGTTCAGCTCATCCGGTAGCCTGCTAACTCAGAGGCTTGGGTTTAGATAAAGCTGGCAATCTGCTGCAAAGACTTTTTTTTCTTCGCCGCTGCTGGCACTTTGGCAGACTCTGCCGCGTGGCCTGTAACAATCAGCAAGTAGGGCCTTTCTGTTGACGGGCGCTCGAGAACTTCGCTAAGGAATTTCATCGGGCTGGGCGTGTGGGTTAGAGTGGCTAACCCAGCCGCGTGGAGGGCGTTGAGCAAAAAGCCGGTAGCGATGCCAACCGATTCGGGCATGTAGTAGTTCTTGCGTGGATTGCCTTCTTCGTCCTTGCCATGACGCTCCATAAAAATCGCAATGAGCCAGGGGGCCGTTTCGAGGAAAGGCTTTTCGGCGTCTGTGCCTAGCGGTTTGAGATCGTTAAGCCATCGCTCGCCTGCTTTGCCATCATAGAAAGCACGTTCTTCGGCTTCGGCAGCGAGTCGTATCTCGCGCTTCTTCAGGGGGTCGCTAACACACACGAAATGCCAAGGCTGATGATTGGCTCCTCTCGGCGCCGTGCCTGCAGCGCGAATCGCAGTGGCGATGATGTCTTGCGGTACCGAAGTCGCAGCGAAGTCGCGCACGCTGTGCCGGCTTTGGATGAAGTTTAGATACGCCTGACTCTGAGCGAGGCTCTCTTCATCGGTTAGGGTGGCGCTGTCGGGGAGTGCGATAGGGGTGTATTGGCTCATGCGAACAGTCTGACACAGGATGCGCGACTGGGTCGATAGGATCACGATAGCAGCCGCTCAAGATTCGATGAGCATTCTACGGTTAAGCTTTCAACGGAGTGTGATTTGCGAGTGTAGCGCCTGCGTTCCTTGCAGCGATAGTTTCCCATTGGCAGGCAGCTTCTTGTTATAGTGCGCTCGTGAAATCTTGGGAGCTACTATGGAAACTTCTATGAAATCTTTGATGTGGCATGCGGTGGGACTGCTCGCCGCCGCGTTTTGGCTCTACGCAGGCGCTCTTCATTTTCTCGACCCCCAATGGTTTGCGCCTATCGTTCCCCCGATTCCAGGTTCCGCGACATTCTGGGTTTATGTCAGCGGTGCCGCCGAGCTCGCGCTCGGAGTTGGATTCCTTCTGCCGCGCCTAAGGAATATAACTGGGCTGGCTAGCGCTGTGTTCTTGGTGTGTGTTTATCCTGCCAATATCTATATGTGGATGTATGACCTCGAACTTGGCGATGGGAGCTCGCTGTCGAGCACCGGCCATGTTATCCGATTGCTGCTGCAGGTTTTCGGCGTTCTGCTTAGTCTTTGGGTTTGGCGGTATAGGCCTGTGAGACTGGAGAATTAAGCAGCGGAATTTGTCCGCTACCGACTCTTGAACGTTTTCCGTTTCATTCTCATCTGCTTTGATCCGAGCGTCTAAGCCGCCAAGCATTTCGGGCAGCGCTTTCAGAGCGTAAATGACGCCGAAAGCAAGTACGCCATGATGTGCGCCAATGCCTGCCCCCTCGGCGGACTCGGCTGCTTCCATGATTTCAGAGGCCGCGGTGAAGATCGCTACTAGGCCAGCACTCAAATTAACAATGGGGCTTTCGGCGAAGGAGCGCAGCGCGCCGCTGGCTTTTCTTTGCAGCGTCTTGTTTAAAGGGGGTCTGACCCCTTTAAGGAGACCCCTAAAAGAGAGTAGATGGTAGCTACGGGTTCTACTAAATAGTAATTATAAGTTATTGATATATTGAGATATAAATTAATTTTATATAATCGATACCATCATAAGTACCATCAATTTAATATGTCTTCGCGAACATCAAATTAAGTCTTCACGCATCCTGCGGTCGCTTATTGCTCGCCTCACAGTCCCCTCAGTTCTTGAAGGTCTTTAGACACAAGGTACTTTGGCAGCGTAACGACGTGGGTATTTCGCGCCGCAGAACATTGTTAGCGTTAGGGCTGTTTAAATTGGTTTACCTAAGTTAAGCGACTTGCTCTAAATAAAGCTTCCTCACTAAGATTGCTCTATTAAAACTAAAATTTGTAGTTAAATTTAGGATCCTAAAGAACTGTC
>Ga0181594_10001216_pt1 | contig 24092 bp, 22 predicted proteins | sample 071ome_18_FD_145603 | JGI IMG/M metagenome (GOLD analysis project Ga0181594, IMG submission 145603) | Coastal salt marsh microbial communities from the Groves Creek Marsh, Skidaway Island, Georgia - 071413BT metaG (spades assembly) | ecosystem: Environmental > Aquatic > Marine > Intertidal zone... | reverse complement strand
GTACGGTTGCATCGTCGGCCCCGGGCAAACCCCGTTCTTCTGCGTCGGTCCCCCGGATCCTCAGTCCCTGCTGCGGGCTAATGCCTGCATCGCGATAAAGCTGCGCCAGCTTGTCGGCCGTAGGCGGGGCCTTGAGGTATTCGATCACGGTGACGTCAACGCCAGGCGTTTCTTCGAGAATTTCCAGTGTGTTGCGCGAGGTGCCGCATTTCGGGTTGTGCCAGATCGTTGCCTTCATGTCTGATCCTCCTTCGCGTTCCAGGGTTTCACGAGCCCAATTAATCTCCTGCGAGAAAAATTCAAATTTGATCCTTGTCAATGCAAGCGATTCGCATTAGCGGCACTCTCGTTGTTGCAAATCACTTGCAATAGGAAATTCTTCTAGGGGGAAATTGAATGCTAATCGATCGTTCGGCACGCGACCTGCTTGCCGCGACCGCCGCGCTTGCAATCATCGCTTCGACGCACACCGCAGGACATGCTGCGGAAGCCGATCAACTTGACACCGATCGCAGCTATGCGCCGTCGGACATAATCGTCACCGCCCGGTATGAGGGCTATGTCATCGATGACGGATCGACCGCGATGAAGACGCCGACAGCGCTGATCGATACGCCGCAGGCGGTTAATGTCATCACCCGTGACCAGCTCGACGATCAAGGGGTACGACAGCTCGGCGAGGCGCTGCGTTATGTGCCGGGCGTGTCAATGGAATCGGGTGAAGGCAATCGCGATGCAGTGTTCATCAGGGGTCAGGAGAGCACGGCGGACTTCTATCTCAACGGTCTGCGCGACGACGCCCAGTATTACCGCTCGCTCTATAACGTGGAGCGGGTCGAAGTGTTGAAAGGTGCGAATGCGCTCACGTTCGGTCGTGGCGGCGGCGGAGGTATCGTCAATCGGGTTAGCAAGGTTGCCGACGTGGCCAATGGCTTCGTGCGCGGCAGTGCCTCGCTCGATACCTTCGGCGGCTTCTCCCTGATTTCCGATGGAAACGCGCCCGTGAGCGAGGCCGCTGCCTTGCGTCTCAATGCTGCGTATGAAGAATTCGACAGTCACCGCGACTTCTACGAGGGGCGCTTCATCGGATTTGCTCCGACCGCGAGCCTCGCGCTTGGCGAGCGAACAAGGCTGGTGCTTGCCTATTCCTATGACGATGACGATCGCCTCGCCGACCGCGGGGTGCCTTCGCTTGCCGGCAGGCCGATCAGGGGCTTCGACAGGACATTGTTTGGCGACCGCGAATTCAACGTTTCGGACACGCAGACTCACATCGCTCGCGCCCGGATCGACCATCAGGCATCGGATACGCTCAGCTTCGACGTGTCGCTGCAATATGCGAACTACGACAAGGTCTATGCCAATGTCCTGCCCGGAAGCGCCACGGCGACCACCGTCTCGCTATCCGGCTATCGCAACGATACCGCGCGCGAGAACTGGATCGGACAAGGCAATCTCGTCTGGCAGGGGGAGACAGGTGCAATCGGCCACACGCTGCTCGCGGGTTTCGAGGCGATGCGACAGGAAACGAGCGATTCGCGCAATCTGGTCCGTTTCGCAGACGCGAACGGCGCGACGACTTCGATCACCGTGCCTTTGGCGCGCGTATTGGCGATTCCCGCCTTGTCGCTCGATCCGAAAAGCCGGGATCGCAGGTCGAAGCTCACCTCGCTGTCCGCCTATGTGCAGGACCAGGTCGAGTTGGGCGAGCATGTGCAGGTCGTTGCCGGTATCCGCTTCGAAAGCTTCGATCTTGATACGGTCAATGTGCTCAATGGCCAGCGCAATGATCGCAAGGACGAGAAATGGAGTCCGCGCTTCGGCCTCGTCGTCAAACCATCCGAGGCGCTCTCGTTCTACGCCAGCTGCACGCGCAGCTTCCTGCCGCAGGCGGGCGATCAGTTCGTCATCCTCTCATCGGAGGCAGCTTCCCTCGCCCCCGAAAAATTCGACAACTACGAGATCGGCGCAAAATGGGCGCCGCGCCCCAATCTGCTGGTGACGGCCGCATTGTTCCGGCTCGATCGCTCGAACACCCAGGCACCCGATCCCGGCGGATCCGGCGCCGTGGTGCTGACCGGAAAGACCCGGGTCGAAGGCTTCGAGATCGGCGTTGCAGGCGATCTCACTGAGAACTGGCATGTCAATGCGGGCTACACGTTCCTTGATGGCGAAATCCGCTCGACAACGTCTGCAGCACCAGCCGGCAGGCGTATGGAGCAATTGCCGAAGCATCATCTGGCCGCATGGAGCCGCTACGATTTCTCCAAGAACTTCGGTGTCGGGCTTGGACTGGTTCACAGCTCGCGCCAGTTTGCATCGGTGAGCAATGCGGTCGTTCTGCCCGCCTACACGCGCGTCGACGCGGCGGCCTATTTCAGCGTGAGCGAGAATGTCGCCTTGCAGATCAATGTCGAGAACCTGTTCGACGAGCGCTACTATGCCAGCGCTCACGGCGACAACAACATTCAACCAGCCAAGCCATTGAGCGCGACATTCGGCGCGCGCGTAGCTTTCTAGGGTGCTTTCATTGCCGGAACCGCCCGTGCGGCGTCCTGGGGTGAAATGCCGGGTGAGGGGGCGGCGCTGATCGTCTCCTCGCGGCGCATCACCCGGCCCGCCCGCTGGATTGCACGCACAAGCCGGGGATAGACGCCGCAACGGCACAGATTGGGAACGGCTGCCTTGATCTCCGCCTCGCTGGGGTCGTCGTTGCGGGCGAGGAGCGAGGCAGCCGCGATCGCAATACCGGGTGTGCAGAAGCCGCACTGGATCGCCTGCTCGGCGACCAGCGCCTGCTGCACCGGATGAGAGCGATCATGCGAGAGACCCTCGATGGTCGTGACGAAGCGGCCTTCGCTCTCCGCGAGTGTGATCAGGCACGAACGCAATGCCTCGCCATCGACCAACACCATGCAAGCACTACAGTCGCCGTTGCCGCAGCCATATTTGGTGCCAGTGAGATTGGCGGCGTCACGCAGCGCCCACAGCAGCGGGGTCTGTGGGTCCATACGGAATTCGACTGGACGTTCGTTGACCGTGAGACGGGACATGTTGCGGCTCTATCGCGTCAGCGACTGCCGCGCAATTTGACGCCTATCCACAGTGTTCTGGGCGCGCCCAGATCAATGGACCCGGCCTGATCGCGGGTCACGACCCGCTCGTCTGTCAGGTTTTCTCCGCGCATGACGAAGGCGAGCGTTGCATTGAGTGGCACTTCCACGAAGGTATCGAGGGTCGTTGCAGCGGGCAGCACGCTGCTCTCCAGATCATCCTCGAATTGCCGACCGATGTGCCGCAATGTCGCCGCGAATCGCCAGCCGGGGCGTGGCGTCCAGGCCAAGGTTGCACTGACGGCCACTTTCGGAACCTGGGCGGGGCGATTGCCGTTGAGAGCGGCGGCATCTCCGCTGCCTCGGACCTCGGAATCTGTCCACGCGAGTGATGCATCGAGCGACCATGCGCCGCTAATCAAGCCTGTCGCAGCCTCGATCCCGCGTGCCCGAATTGCGTCGACGTTCTGCCGCTGGCGAAGGTTTTCGCCGATCGTGACATTGGCAATCGCATTCTTCAGCCGGTTGTCGAACGCAGTGAGTGACAGTCGCAAGGTCTCGCCGCGCATAAAATCGATGCCCGCTTCGAATCCTTCGAGCCGTTCGTTGTCCAGCGCGGCATTGGCACGAGTCACGACCGGGAACACTACGAAGGGACGATAGAGTTCGTTGAGTGTTGGCTGCCGCAGCCCCGTATATGCCGCAGCCCGCAGGGTAAGGCTTTCGCTCGCTTGCCACAGCGCGCCGCCTCGGAACGATCCAACCCAGCCCGAGCGGTCAGCAAATCGATCAGACGATGTTGCGACGCCATTGCCATCTTGCGTGTTGAAGTAGCCGTCGGTCACGCTCCAGCGGTCGGCGCGCGCCCCGGCGGTCAGCACGACATTGCCGAAAGTCCAGTCCGCCTCGCCATAGAGCCCGATGTCCTGAGTGCGTCCACCGGCAGTGCGGATCGCGGTGCGCAGACCGGAAAAGGCGCTGTACGCTTCCTCCTCCATGCGGCCTTTCGCGATCCTGATGTCTGTGCCGAGCCGCAGGGTGACGTCTTCGCCAAGCGGTGGGCGCACCTCGACCTTGCCGCCAAGCCCAGTGGAAGGCGTGGCGCGCTGATCGAGCACCGGTACAAAGCGGGTGGAACTGATGACGATATTGCTGAAATTGCGTGCCTGGACATAGCCGAGCGCGTCGATCTGCCAGTCGCCGCGATGGACGAGGCGAATACTCGCATCCTGCCCGCTCGAGGTCGAATCCGCGCCCTTGAAGCGCAAGGTCCGGTGATCGTCGAACAGCAGTCCGGCAAATTGCAATTCGGTTTGCGCGTCGAGCGGTGCGACTGCCCGCAGCGAGGTCGACCAACCGTCAAAGGAAGCGCGAGCGGTGGTGGGAACGAGCTGGTCGCGCGGCGTCGTGTAAAAGCCCTTGCCCCGGTCCCAGCGGGCTGAAGCCACCGCATAGCCTGCACCAAGGCGCGGTGCGGCAAGTGCCGAAATCTCGCTTTCTGCTCTGTCGTTGACCATGGCCGAGGCGGCCCAAGGTCCAAGTTCGTGCGGTCGCGCAGAAGTGAGTTCGATGGTGCCCGAAACCGCTCCTGCGCCGAACGGACCTGATCCCCCGCCGTGCGTAACCCGCACATTCGCGAGCCTTTCGGGCGCGATGGCGTTGAGCGGAATGTAGCCGAAGAACGGGTGCGCCATCGGCACCCCGTCGAGCAACACCAGCGCCCGGCTTGTGGCATTACCGCCAAGCGCGCGCAGCGTCACGCCCTGTGCCGAGGGGTTGGCCGAGCGGCTGTCGGATCTGCGGAATTGCTGGAAGCCCGCCACTCCCGACAGCACGTCTTCAATCCGGCTCGACGCGCTGGAGACGATCGTCTCGCGCCCCATCTCGCTTGTTCGATAGGCAGGCACGGCCGGCGTATCACCAAGTCCGCGCCCAGTGACGACGATGGATGTGCGCGGCTCGGCGTCTTGCGCAAGGGCAACGCCAGGCCACTGGAAGGCCACTGCAACGCAAGCGCAAAGAGGTCGAAAGCGGGTCACGAATTCAGTCAGGTTCAGTGATGGTCAGCGTCAGATCAGTGATGCCCTCAATGCTGCCAACCAGTCTGTCTCCCGGTGCGATGGGGCCGACACCGGCGGGCGTTCCGGTATAGATCAGGTCGCCCGGAATGAGGTGATAGAGTTTCGAAAGTTCGGCAATCAGTTCGGGCACCGACCAGATCATCTGGCCAAGGTCGGCTTGCTGCTTCACTTCCCCATTTTGGATCAGCTTGATCTCTTGCGCTGCCGGCTCGCCGAACGCGGCAGCGGGCGTCAGCGGAGCAAGAACCGCCGCATTTTCGAAATCCTTGCCGGTGTCCCACGGATGGCCCCGTCCGCGCGCAGCATTTTGCAAGTCGCGGCGGGTAAGGTCGATACCGACGCCATATCCGGCAATAAGGCCGAGCGCCATATCCGGCGAAACACGAAAACCGCTCTTGCCAAGTGCAACGACAAGCTCGACCTCGTAGTGACAGTCTTCCGTCCCGGGAGGATAAGGAATCGTGCAGCCCGAATGGCACACTGCCGCAGGCGACTTGGTAAAGAAGATTGGCGCATCGCGCTGCGGCTCGAAGCCCATCTCGCGGGCATGGGCGGCATAGTTCTGACCGACGCAGAAAATCCGTCCAATCGGAAAACTAGCGTCGCTGCCAGCCATTTCGAGGAAGGGTTGGGGAGCAAGTTCGAACAGGTTGGACATCGACCGTTCCTTTATCCGCCGGCCTGTGCCGTGGGCAGCGCGTCGATAGACCGGGCGGACCGTGCGCCGCAACCAACTTGTCCCGTTTCGCCAAGCGGCTAGGATCGTGGCGATGGAAGAACCACAGTATCTGTCCGGCCGCTTTCTGCTGGCAATGCCGGGAATGTTCGACAGGCGCTTTGCCCGCAGCGTCAATGTGATGTGCGTGCATGATGAGCAGGGTGCGCTTGGCATTGATATCGGCCACTTGCGCGAGGGGGTTCGCCTTCACGCCATCCTCGAGGAGCTGGATCTGGATCCCGGCGTCGCGCCTGACTGCGCGATCCATCATGGCGGCCCGGTTGAGCCGGGGCGCGGTTTCGTCCTTCATTCGACAGATTGGGCGGGCGCGGACACGATCGAGGTGCAGCCGATCGGTGCGCTGTCCTCATCGCTCGACGTGTTGCGTGCCATTGCCGAGGGGCGGGGGCCGAGCCGCTGGCTAGTCGCGCTGGGCTATGCGGGCTGGGGGCCGGGCCAACTCGAGGGCGAAATGCAGCGACATGGCTGGTATGCCGCGCAGGGCGATGCGGACATTCTTTTCGATACCGGCGTGGAGGCGCGCTGGATGGCGACCTGGCGGGCCGAGGGGATCGATCCAGCGCAACTCTCGCCGGAAACGGGGCGGGCCTGACCGCCTTGCCCGCCCATGCAGCAACTCGAAGATCGCCGCTCATGGATCTAGGGGAAAGTGCGCAGGCGCTCGTCCTGGGGCTTGGCCATCCGCGACAGGAGCAGTTCTTCAAGTCGCTGCACAAGGCTGGTGTTTGCGTTCATGCCGCGCATACCGAGCTGAAAGCCAAGCGCTTTTCGCGTTTCATCCAGAGCTCTATTCAGCTGCCCGAGGACAAAGTGGCCCAGCTTGAAGCACTCGAGCGGTTTGGAAGACAAATGGGGGCGGGCATATTCCTTGTTGTCACCAACGATGAATACGTCGGACTGGTAAGCCAGAACCGGGAGCGCCTCGCTCGTTATTTCAACATTCCGCTTCCTGGCTGGGACATTGTCGGAAGGATGATGGACCGGCAGCAGGCCTATGCTGTCGCCAAAACTCTCGGGATTTCGATACCCACGACCTGGCAGGTCCAGAGTGAGGATGAGCTGCACCACACAGTCGATAGTCTCGATACGGACAATTTCGACCATATCCTCAAGACATTGACCGTCCTGAGCGAGCCGGCGGATGACGACACGATACGACAAACCAAGGCGGCGCCGCGCGACAAGCAAGCGATGCTCGCAATGTGCCGTGACATCCGCCAACGGACCGGAAGCTTCCCGCTGATCCAGCAGGTTATTCCCGGGCAGGCCAATGCGGCGATAGGGGTGACCATGCTGGTCGGACCTGATGGCAAGGAGGTTCTTTCCTATTGCGTACAGCGTTTACGCCTCACGACCTACAAGCTTGCCGGTGCCTACGTGCACCCATATTCGCTTGGTTCGGTCGTGTGGTGCCAAACCGTTCACGATCAAGAAGCGGTCGAAAAGACCCGGGCTTTGGCCAAGGCATTTGGCTACACCGGGTTGATGGTGGTGGAGTACCGTCGACACTCTGAGACCGGCGAACTCTTCCTCATAAAGATTGAGCCTCGGCCCGTCAGAGCTTCGGCACTTGCGACCCGGATCGGGATGGACATCCCCACCGCAATGTATGCCGCATTCAATGACCAGAATGTGGAAGCCGCACGCGATTATTCCGATGGGGTGCAATGGCTCTGGATACAGGCCTACATGAAATCGCTCTTCACCAATGAGACGCGCAACCGGAAGGACTTTGTTCGTTTGCTCCTTCGATTACCCAGCATCCGCGCCTTTGGGGAGGACCTCAGTGACCCCATCCCCTTGATCGCGGGAGTCCTGAAGCAGGTGCGCAAGCGGATAGGCAAATTAGCCAAGGCGCAGTGAGTCCGCCGCGGCCTTCGGCGATATCGGTCAGACATTATTCAAGTCCTCGGGCCGGTCCACGTCGAGGAGGATTCCGGGATCGTCCGAGTCAACATAGGCAATGTCGTCGCGCGACTTGAGCAGTTTGCCAGCCCCGGCATCGCCAGTGAGCTGCGCAATTTGGGGATAGCTGCGCGCTGACAGGAGCACCGGATGGCCGGTGCACCCCTCATGGCGCGGCACGGCGGCAAAGTTATCGGCAAGCGCGGCGGCCAATTCACTGGCAAGGTCGTGCGTCACGCGCGGCATGTCGCCGAGGAAAATGAAAACGCCGTCCGTTTCAGGCACTACGGCGAGTCCTGCCTTTAGCGAGGTGGAGAGTTCATCGCTGGCCAGTGAAACCAGCTCAATGGGCGGCGTTCCCGGCCAATTCCCGAACTCCTGCCCTTCGCGCGCCACCACCACGACTCGTTCGACTGGAGCGGCGCGAGCAGCGCGGATCGCATGATAGAGCAGCGGCTCGCCTTCCAGCAGGGCTGAGAGTTTGTCGTCACCAAAGCGCGTGGCCTTGCCCGCCGCCAGCACGACGGCGGCCAGCCTCATGGTCGCGCTTCGATCCGGGCGAAGGCCTTCATTACTTCGGCGAGCACGCCGGTTGCGACTTCGAAGGGCGCCTTGCCCAGGGAGGGATCGCCGGGATTGAGGTGCAGCCGGGCGAGTTCCTCCTCGCTTGCGCCCGCAGCCTGCAATGCCGCTAGCCGTCCCTGCGAACGTGAGCGCGCACCGATCATGCCGACCCACGCCGCCTTACCGCGAAGCGCAGCCAGACAACCGCCAAGATCGTGGTGGTCCTCGTGGGTCGCGCCGACATAGGCGGTCCAGCCGTCGATGCCGATTTGCGCAATCGCATCGGCCGGTTCGCCTCGCACATAGCGTGTGACAGGGAACGGTGGCGGTGAATCGGGTCCGCCGGGGCGAACCAGAATCGTTTCGAATCCGGCCTGCATGGCAAGGTTGGCCATGGCGAGGGCGCCGGGATCGCCGCCCGAGACGATCACCCGCGGGGCGGGATCGAAGCGGCGGACGATGTTGAAAGGCTCCTGTTCACAGGTCAGGATCGGCCCATCTGCCGAAACAACGGCCTGGTCGATCCCATCGCTGCGCCACAGGCAGGTCTGCCTCTCCTCGCTATTTGCCAGCAGGTTGCGCGCCGCCGCGCAGTCCGCGGCAATGCGTTCGACGAAGATGTGCAGCGCGCCGCCGCAACGCAGGCGAATGTCAATCCAGGGACTGCCGAGGCCGTAGTGCAAGTGTCGCGGTTCACCGTCGGTGAGCACCTCGGCAGCGTGGCGCGCGACGTCGCCCTCGATACAGTCGCCTGAGAAATAGCCGGTCGCTTTTTCTCCATCGAACAACATCTGCGCGCCGGGCCCACGTGGTGCGCTGCCTTCGACCCGGTACAGCGTGGCGAGCACTACCGCTCGACCCGCATCAAGTGCTTTTGCGAGTGCTGGGCGCACGTCGACCTGCCAGCCAAACGTTGGCCAATCAGCTTGAGCGAGGCCTTGCGGCGCTATGGTGTCGGCTTCGGCCATGTCGGGACCAATAAGTTCAGACTGCTGCCGCGGCAGGTCCGGCCACTGGTTTGTCCATGACTGGACCGATGACCAGCCGGTCGAGGATTACAGCTACCTGTTCGGGCGAGTAGCGTTCTTTCTTGCCTAGCCACCAGACCAGCACATCGATCGCGGAAGATACGCCAACATGGCGGCCAAGGTCTGGCGGCAGCCAGTCTGGGCATTGGCTTTCGTCACCCAGGGTTACAGCCTGCCGCAACAGTTCCTCGCGCACGATCCCTGCGGCGCCACCAGTGAGGAGGGCAGACCACAGCTTGCGATGATCGTCGACATATTCGCACATGGCGAGAATTGCGCCGAACCGGTCCGTTCCGCTCATCATCGTCGCGGTCATCGCCATCAGCGTTTCGATCTCCTCGGCAGCGACATCGCCCAGCAGCGCTTCCTTGGTGGGGTAATGGCGGAAGAACGTGGCATAGCCGGTTCCGGCGCGCGCCGAGATCTCGCGGATCGTAATCTGCTCAAAGGCGGTTTCCTGCAGCAATTCGAGCAAAGCTCCACAAAGGGCATTGCGCGAGCGGACCTGCCGCGCATCCTGCGGAGCGTCGATTCTGGCTGCAATCAAGCTAACTGACATGCAAATCCCGTAACACCGCGTAACGAATCTGTCGATCCAGCGGGGTTTACGCCCCGCCGATACGATCAGCGAAAAGCAGCCGTCCGCCATAGAGGCTCATGAGCGTGTCGGCATAATCCTTGCGACCGAGCGCGAAGCAGCCCGAACTGCGCCCGAGCTTGCCCCACTTATCGATCATGTCGGCCTCCGCGTACCAGGCCGGGTGGATCACGATAAGCCGTTCGAGCGCAGTGGCATTGTCAGGATCAAGCCCCGACAGCCGCAGGGAAACACCGTATTTGCCTGTATACCACTCATCGGTGCGGTATGCTCCGCGCGAGGTCGCTTCGGAGCCCGGACGGTCGGAAAATTGCTTGAGCCAGCCGTCATGCTGAGGGTCCGAGCCTTTACCATGCGACAGCAGGAACGAGCGCACCGTCCCGCTTTCCATGGAGACCAGGTGCATGCGCTGCTGCCAGGACGGCAGGGCGAAATCGGCTATTCCGACAATGTCTTTTTGCCAGATCTGTCCGGCGACGCGGTTGCGCTGTTGGTAGGCGATTTGCACCACGCGGCGCTGGTAAGGCGTGAGAGGGCTGGCCTCGGCAGCACGCGCGGGCAGGCACAAGCAAGCCCCCGCAGCAGCGCCCCCCAACAGCATCGCGCGCCTGTCGATCCCCGCTTTCATAGCGCGAGATTACCAAAAGGCGCCAAAAATTGCCATAGCCATGCGTGTGTCGGCGCTTGCGGGTGTCAGGCGACCGCCTTCAGGCCGGATTTGTGTTGGTGCGCGGCGATCCACTCGTCGACCACCGGCGCGATCACTTCACGCCATTTGCGGCCGTTAAAAATGCCGTAATGGCCTACTTTCGGCGCCATGAAGTACTTCTTGCTATCCTCGGGCAGGTTCGGCGTGAGCTTGAGTGCCGCCTTGGTCTGTCCAATACCAGAAATGTCGTCGCGCTCGCCTTCGATAGCAAGAATCGCTGTGTCCTTTATCGCGCCGAGATCGATTGCCTTGCCGCGATGGACGAATTCGCCGTTCGGCAGGGCATGGCGCTGGAATACGGCCTCGACCGTCTGAAGATAAAATTCGGCGGTCATGTCGCAGACCGAGCGATATTCATCGTAAAATGCCTTGGTCGCATCGGCGCTATCGTCGTCGCCGATGACGAGGTGCTTGAACATCGCGTAGTGGCTCATCAGGTGGCTGCCGAGATTCATCGACATGAAGCCCGCGAGCTGCAGGAAGCCGGGATATACCTTGCGACCGGCACCGGGATAGGTGAGCGGCACAGTTGCGACGACGGTGTGTTCGAACCAGCTGATCGGTCGCTGCATGGCGACATCGTTGACCGTTGTCGGCGATTCGCGAGTGTCGATCGGGCCGCCCATCATGGTCAGCGTTACCGGGCGGCAGGGATTGTCCTGGCCGGCCATGACGGCTGTGGCCGCGAGCGTCGGGACAGAAGGCTGGCACACCGCAAGCGCATGGGCGCCTGGCCCGATAAATTCCAAGAATTCAACCACATAATCTATGTAATCGTCGAGATCGAAACGGCCGACATCCTGGGGGACCATCTTCGCGTCGGCCCAGTCGGTTATGTAGACGACGGTGTGCTGCAGCATCCGCGCGACCGTGCCGCGCAGCAATGTCGCGAAATGACCGCTCATCGGGGCGACGATAAGCATGCGCGGTGCGTCTTCAGGCAGGCCCTTGTGACTGAAGCGCAGCAGGTTTCCGAACGGCTTGTGCATCACGATCGCTTCGGTAACGCTGTGCGATTTGCCACCGACTTCGACCGTTTCGATACGGAAGGCCGGTTTGCCACGCGGGGCCGTGGCATGGGCGAAAACGTCAAGCGCCGAAGCCATGACCGGCCCGAGCCCGAAATAGCCGAATGGCAGAGACGGGTTTGTCAGTGTTTCCGATGTGATCGAGGCCCATGCGGCCGCACCGCTCAACATTGTGCGCTGCAACTCGTATGTATTGTAAAGCACTCGAATTCTCCTGCCTGCGATTCCCGACGTTCCGGTGTTCCAGCTTGATTATGCACCTTACGCGTGAACAAAAATTGTGCAATGCACAATAACCTCTTTTTTCGACTGGGCTGTGCATGAGCGCGGGCCTTAGGCCGTCACCGCTTCCCCTTCGCAGGGCGTGCATGTAAGAGGCCGCGCGATGAACGCGCACGATCCCTCCCGCGACTTGGCCGACGACGCCAAGGAGCAGATCACTGTCGCATCGATAGATGAGGGCCCCCAGACGGAGGACGCCTCGCCGAAGCGCAGTCTCGGTCCGCTGCGGATGATATTTTCAGCTGCCGCGCAATATCCGGGACGGGTAGCCATTGCGGGCGTTGCCCTTGTCGTAACCGCGCTCGCTACGCTTGCGATTCCGGCGGGTTTCCGCCTCGTAATCGATCGCGGATTTGCTGCGGGCGGGAATCCGGCGGACATTAGCCGCTGGTTCCAATACCTGTTTATTATCGTCGCGGTGCTGGCCTTAGGCACTGCGGTGAGATTCTACGCGGTTTCATGGATAGGCGAGCGCGTCGTCGCCGACGTGCGGCTCGCGGTTAACCGCAATTTGCTTCGACTTTCGCCGGGCTTCTTCGAGGCCAACAGTCCCAAGGAAATCTCTTCGCGGATGACTGCCGATACGGCAATCGTCGAACAGGTCGTGGGCACCACCGTTTCGGTTGCCCTTCGCAACATTATCATGGCGATCGGCGGCACGATCTACCTGTTTACCCTGGCCCCGATGCTGACGCTGGGCCTGTTCGCGGGCATTCCCGTGGTGATCGTGCCGATGGTGCTGTTCGGCCGGAAGCTGCAGGCGGTTTCACGCACTAGCCAGGACCGGGTTGCCGACATCGGCGCGCTCACGACGGAGGTGCTTGGCGCGCTGCGTGTCGTCCAGGCCTTCAATCAGGAGGAGCGTGAGGCCGATCGTTTCAGTGGAGCGGTCGAGCGGACCTTCGCTACCGCCAAGCGGCGGATCACCGTCCGGGCCGTGATGACCGCCGTGGCCATGTTCATGGTCTTCGGAGCGATCACCCTGCTCATGTGGCGCGGCGCGCTCGGCGTCGCAAGCGGAGAGATCAGCGGCGGTACCATTGCCGCCTTCGTGCTTACCGGGGGTCTCGTAGCCGGATCGTTCGGCGTTCTGGCGGAGGTCTACAGCGATCTTGTGCGCGGTGCGGGCGCGGCCAGCCGCCTGAGCGAGCTTCTCGCGCAGCGCCCCACCATTGCGCCACCGGCAAGGCCCGTAGCTTTGCCTGAGCCACCGCGCGGGCAGATATCCTTCGAAAACGTGACGTTCCGATATCCTTCGCGGCCCGAGGTTCCCGCGCTGGCCGAATTTACGCTCAAGGTCGAGCCGGGCGAGACCGTCGCAATCGTCGGGCCGTCGGGCGCGGGCAAGTCGACGCTGTTCCACCTGGCCCAGCGATTCCACGATCCGCAAGCCGGCGCGATCAAGCTCGACGGCGTTCCGCTGACTTCGGCCGATCCCGCCGACATTCGTCAGCGGATGGCGCTGGTTCCGCAGGAGGGTGTGTTGTTCGCTGCGAGCGCGCGCGACAACCTGCGTTACGGCAACTGGGATGCGAGCGAGGATGAACTGTGGGCCGCGGCGCGTGCGGCCAATGCCGAGCGGTTCCTTCGCGATCTGCCCGAAGGGTTGGACACGTTCCTTGGCGAGGATGGCGCCCGCCTGTCCGGCGGACAGCGTCAGCGCATGGCGATCGCCCGCGCAATCCTGCGGGATGCACCGATCCTGCTGCTCGACGAGGCAACGAGCGCGCTCGATGCCGAAAGCGAAGGGCTCGTCCAGGCCGCGCTCGAAGCGATGATGAAAGATCGCACCACACTGGTTATTGCTCATCGGCTTGCTACGGTGCGAAACGCCGACCGGATCGTGGTGATGGATGCCGGGCGTATCGTCGAGGAGGGCACGCACGAGGCACTGTCACTTGCGGGCGGCCTTTATGGCAGGCTGGCTTCGCTCCAGTTTGATATGCCGGCTCACGACAGTGTCGGCTGATACCGGCCGGTCGCACGGCGTCTGTTCACGCCGATGCAATTGCTTACTAGATTATGGGTAAGCGACGATCTTCTTAGGCGTAGCGACAATGAACCAAGGATTTCCAATGAGCCGTGCTTCCTCTCACTACTCCCTGCTGTTTGCTGCAGCCCCTGCCCTGAGCCTAGTCTGCACAGCAGTGCCCACGGTCGCAGCCGATGGGGACAATGCGGAATGGGGTAGCTTTGGGGTCCAGACGCAGTGGATCGACAGCGAGGTCAGGCCAGGCGAAGACTTCGACGCCTATGTGAACGGCGTGTGGAACCGGACCTTCGAAATTCCCGCCGACAAGGTGCGGATCAGTTCTTTCAACCTGCTCGACGACCGGTCGCAGGACCGGCTTCGCGAAATTCTGGAGGGGCTGGCCGGTGGAGCCCATGCAGATGGATCGGATGAGGCGCGACTGGCCGCGTCCTACAAGGCCTTCATGGATACCGACGCGATCGAGGCGGCGGGGCTGACGCCAGTACAGCCCTATTTGCGCAGAATCTGGGATGCGAAATCCCCGCAAGACCTGGCCGATCTGTTCGCCAGTCCCGGTTATGCATCGCCTGTCGATTTCGATGTCATCGCCGACATGAAGAACAGCGAGATTTACGCGCTGTACATCTCGGGCGGCGGCTTGGGCCTGCCGGACCGCGATTACTATCTCAAGGATACCGAGACATTTCGCGAAGCTCGCGATAAGTACAAGAAATATCTGGGATTCCTGCTGGGCAGGGCGGGTTACGGAGACCCGGCCACTGCGGCCGGAGCAGTCTTCGCGCTCGAAACGCGCATGGCGCGCACCCATTGGAACCGGGCGACCTATCGTGTCAGGGAACTGACTTACAGCAAGGTGCCGGTGACCGAATTGGCAAACTACGGTTCGGACGGATTGCTTCCACGCTTGCTTGACGGGCTGGGCGCGAAGGCGGACTACGCCATTGTCTATGACTTGCCTCCCACGCCGGAAGAGCTGGCCAGCGTGGGCATGAGCGAGACTGACGCGAAGGCGCTGATCGGAGGCGGCACTCCGGCGATGGTCGATCTGATCGAACAGGTTCCGCTGGCCACCTGGCAGGCCTGGTTGGTTGCGCACTTCCTTTCCGACCATGCCGCAATTCTGCCTGAGGACATCGACGATGCGACCTTCGCATTCTACGGCAAGTCCCTGCGAGGTCAGGAGGAGCAGCGCCCGCGCTGGAAGCGCGGGATCAATGCGGTCGAGGGCCAGCTCGGCGAGCTGCTCGGCAAGATCTACGCGGAAAAGCACTATCCGCCCGAGCAGCGCGCGGCGATGGAGCAATTGGTTGCCAACCTCCAGACCGCGATGCATGCCAATCTCGCGGACCTGGCATGGATGGGTCCGGAAACCCGAAAGGAGGCCAAGGCCAAGCTCGACGCATTCACTGCGAGAATCGGCACACCGGACGCGTACAAGACATATGACGGCCTGGTGCCGTCGGCAACCGATCCACTGGGCAACGCCATGGCGGCAGGGCGATGGGCAATTGATTTCCACATGGCGCGGCTCGGCAAGCCCGTCGATCACGGAGAATGGGGCCTGTTTCCCCATACGGTGAATGCCCAGTACAATCCGCTGACCAACGCGATCACCTTCCCGGCTGCGATCCTGCAGCCCCCGTTCTTCAACCTGACTGCCGACCCGGCGGTGAATTATGGCGCAATCGGCGCGGTTATCGGTCACGAAATCGGCCACGGCTTCGACGATCAGGGTTCGAAGTCCGATGGCGAGGGCAACCTGCGCGACTGGTGGACTGCCAGCGACAAGGCCAATTTCGAGAAGCTCCAGCAGCGGCTGGGCGCACAGTTCGCCACCTATTGTCCGTTCGACGAGGGCAAGACTTGCGTAAATCCGGAACTCACCATGGGCGAGAACATCGGAGATCTGGGCGGTCTAAGCCTCGCTTATCGCGCCTACCGGCTTTCGCTTGGCGGCAAGGAAGCACCCGTGATCGACGGCACTACGGGCGATCAGCGCTTTTTCCTCGCGTTTGCGCAAATGTGGCGCGCGAAGATGCGGGAGGAAATGGCGCGCGAACGCCTCGCCACCGATCCGCATTCGCCGCCGAAATACCGTATTAACGGCATCGTACGCAATTTTGGCGAATGGTACGCCGCGTTCGATGTGAAACCGGGCGATGCGTTGTATCTGCCGCCCGATCAGCGCGTGCGAATCTGGTAGGAAATCGGCAAAAACGCCCGGCATGCCTTGACTTGCCAGCGCTCGTCCGGCTTGTCCTGCGGCCTGCCCGGAAGCGCCAACGGATCTGCTGCCCGACATGACGTTCCTCCAACAGCTCCTGATTGCGGTCGTTCAGGGGATCACCGAGTTCCTGCCGATCTCCTCGTCGGGTCATCTGATCCTGATCCCCTACCTTACCGACCTGCCCGACCAGGGACCGCTTATCGATGTCGCGGTTCACGTCGGCTCGTTGCTGGCAATCGTCGCCTATTTCTTTCGCGACGTCGTGATGCTGGCGCGCGGTGGCTTCGCCGCAGTCGGGATCGGCACGGCGCCAGAGCAGCGCCGGCTCTTCTGGTGGATCGTACTGGGAACGATCCCGGCGGTGGCTTTCGGGCTTGCGATCAAGCTTGGCGTTTTCAACGAGGTCGCCGAGACATGGTTTAGCATCACCGTAACCGACGAAGACTTGATGGCCTCTCTTCGTTTTACCGACCTGATCGCGGTCAACCTCATTGTTTACGGCCTTCTTCTCGGCCTCGCAGACTTCCTGGGTCGCGACGAGAAGAGTTTCGAGGACATGACCTGGCGTGACGGACTGCTCGTAGGGATCGCGCAGGCTCTCGCGATCATCCCCGGGACCAGCCGCTCTGGTGTGACGATGACTGCGGCGCGGGCCCTGGGCTACAAACGCGTCGAAGCCGCGCGCTTTTCGTTTCTGCTGTCGATCCCCGCCGTGGCCGGGGCAGGCGTGCTGATCGTACCGGAAATTTTCGAGGCGGGCGGTGCGCTGGCGTTCGAGGCGTTGATCACCGGCGCGCTGACATTCCTTACAGCCTTTGCGACGATGGCGTTCCTGATGAAGTTTTTGCAGCGCGCGTCGATGCTTGTGTTCGTAATCTATCGCGTTGCGATGGGTTGCGCACTGTTGGTGTTCTTCTAGGTTCCGGGCGATGGGCAAGCTGAAACGCAAGGAATACGAGGACCTTCTCGAGCCGCTGGAGCACGAGTTGGTCGGCATGGCGCGCTGGGCCAAGGCGAGCGGCGCACGGATTCTCGTTGTCCTCGAAGGCCGGGACACGGCTGGCAAGAGCGGCGTGATCAAGGCAATTTCGGACCGGCTGAACCCGCGCCAATGCCGGACGGTGGCGCTTTCCAAACCCAGCGACCGCGAACTGGGGCAGTGGTATTTTCAGCGCTATGTCGAGCATCTGCCCGCCGCGGGCGAAATCGTGCTGTTCGACCGCAGCTGGTATAACCGGGCGGGCGTCGAGAAAGTGATGGGTTTCGCCACATCCGCGCAGGTGTCAGCGTTCCTAGAACAGGTCCCGACCTTCGAGCGGCAACTGGTGAACGATGGCATATTGCTGTTCAAGTGCTGGCTCACCTGCGATCGGGAGCAGCAAGAAGAGCGCTTTGCCGAGCGGCTCGAAGACCCGCTCAAGCGCTGGAAACTGTCGCCCATCGATGTCGAGGCGCGGCGCAAATATTCCGAGTACACCGAGGCGCGCGAGGCCATGCTGGCAGCAACCCACACCAAGCATGCGCCCTGGACGCTGGTGGATTTTAACGATCAGCGGGTCGGTCGGCTGACGCTGGTCCGCAATCTGCTCGACCGGCTGCCGGATACCCATGTCGAGCAGGCTGAAATCGACTTTCCGCCGCTCGAACATGTGCCTCTCGACGAAACATACACAGTCATCGAGCCGATCGCGCCCTATCGCGTGGATTGAAAGCGGCCGGCCAAGCTCCCGCTTGACTTTCGCAGCTGTCTGACGCAATGGCCGCAGCCTTGAAGGTCGGCGCATTTCGCCGCTCTTGGTGTTTTCAGGACTTCAGCAATGGCAAAGCCCGCAACCGTCAAGATCAAGCTGGTGTCCACTGCCGACACCGGTTTCTTCTATGTGACCAAAAAGAACCCGCGCAACACGACCGAAAAGATGAGCTTTCGCAAGTACGATCCCGTCGCGCGCAAGCACGTGGAATTCAAGGAAGCCAAGATCAAGTAATCCGGGCATGACCGGGATCGCCGGTCTTGCTGGAACCTGATCGGGTTCACTATCGGTTCAAGGCCGCTTTGGTAGCGCAAAGGTCATGAAACCGATGAGACTAATCTTCGCCTTTATTGTCGTCACTGCGCTGGTGCTCGGCGGTATTGCGATGCCGATTGTGTCGGCGCTCGCCCAGGCTCCAGCCGCTGCGACGACAAGTGCAACGCTTGATCAGGCGGTGGCTGCGCTACGCGGTATTTCGACGCTGACCGCCGATTTTACCCAGGCCGACCGCAACGGCCAGGTCGTCAGCGGCAAGCTCACCCTCAAGCGTCCAGGCCGTATCCTCTTCAAGTACGAGGAGTCGGTCAACATGGTGGTGGTCAGCGACGGCAGGTCGCTCACCATGGTCGACTACGACGTGCGCCAGGTGCAGCGCTGGCCGATAAAGAACAGTCCGCTTGGTGCCTTGCTCGATCCCAGTCGCGACGTGAAGCGCTATGGCACGCTCAGGCCGACCGGGAATCCCGATGTCGTCAGCGTGGAGGTGCGTGATCGCAAGCATCCCGAATACGGGATCATCACCCTCATCTTCACGCGCAAGGGGTCGGCACCCGGCGGCCTTGAACTGGCGAGCTGGGTAGCGCTCGACTCGCAAAACAGGCGCACTACGATTCGGCTGGCGAATCACCGTTATGGGTCGCCCGTGTCCAACAGCATTTTCAGGTGGCGTGACCCGCGTCCGAAGGTTCGTCGATGATGCGGGGCAAGTCGGCGCAACATGTGCCGGTTTTGCGACAAATAACTACAATTGAATCGCACGCGTTCACTTGGCAGACAGCGGGAAATCCCTAAATTGTGTGATACCGGAGCGGCCGAGGCGGGTTTCCCCCCTGTTGCCCGCGCCTCCTAGAAGAGGTCGCTTCGGGACAAGCGTGACGAACGCTCAAAGGAACCTTCGTCCCACTTGCCCCCGGGACGAGGGTTTTCTTTAGCGGCTAGCCATTGCCGTCATAGCCACCTTCGACCGCGCTGCGCACTGGAAATCCCCTCCTTGCGTGCCTAAAGCCATGACCCATGGTCAAGATCGCCACCTGGAACATCAATTCGGTCCGCCTGCGCATCGAACAGGTCGAACGCTTCCTCACCGAGCATGAACCGGATGTGCTGTGCCTTCAGGAAATCAAGTGCGCCGAAGACAAGTTCCCGCACGAACCATTCGAGCGGCTCGGCTATGCGCACCGCTTCGTCCATGGCCAGAAGGGCTACCACGGCGTCGCGACGGTAAGCCGCCTGCCGGCAACCGAGTTCAGCCGCCATGACTGGCAGGACAATGGTGAGGCGCGCCACGTGGGTGTCGAGCTCGGCGGGGCCGGGAATGGCATGGTGCTGGAGAACGTTTACATCCCGGCGGGTGGCGACGTGGCGGACCGCGAGGTGAACCCCAAATTCGGCCAGAAGCTCGATTTCCTCGGGCGCATGACCCGCTGGGCTGAAAAGATCGACCGGCCCACGCTGATCGCGGGCGACTTCAATATCGCCCCGCTTGAATGCGACGTTTACGACCACAAGGCGCTGATCAAGGTAGTTAGCCATACGCCGATCGAAGTAGAGACGCTTGACAGGTTTCGCGACGCGCACGGCTGGGTCGATCTGGGCCGCAAGCACATCCCGGCGCCCGAGCGCAACTGGACCTGGTGGTCGTATCGGACATTCTGGCAGGAGAAGGATCGCGGGCGGCGGCTCGACCACATGTGGGCCTCGCCCGAACTGGCGGCGCAGTCTCGCGCGCACCGATTCGTCGAGGAGACGCGGCGCTGGGAAAAGCCGAGCGACCATGTGCCGCTGATTACGGAGTTCGACCTCTGAGCGAGAGCCCGCCAGCCGGCCCGGCGCGGCGCGTGGCGCTGGCTATCGACGCACTGCGACACGGCTGGGCGATCGAGGTCGATGGAGCTTTGCGCCTTTTGCCCGCCGAAACCGGTTTCGGGCCGGGAACGAGTGCTCCGCGCATGCTGATCTCGGCAGCACGCGCGGCCACGCTCAAACTCGCCAATCAGCGGGAGGCAGCGCAGCCCGATGCTCCGGTCTTGATCCGCGGGCCGGAGCCGTTCGATCTGGAATTGGCTCGTGCGCTCGCCGACCCCGCGCTAGATCTGCAATTCCCGATGAAGGGGCCGTTTCTGGCCGAACCGATCGATGCTCCAGACGCAGCGCAAACCGCGATGGAACTTGCGCGGCTGGCGGGTGTGCTCCCGGCCTATCTGGTCGATTTCGCGCCGGCTGGAGAGATGCAGGCAGTCATGTCCGACGATCTTGCCGCTTGGCGCAATCCGGCCCGGCTAAAGATCGCCTCGCGCGCGCGGCTGCCGGTTACAGCCTGTGAAGAGGCCGAGATCGTCGCATTCCGTTCCTCCGACGACTTGCGCGAGCATGTCGCACTCGTGATCGGCGAGCAGCGGGGCGACCGGACGCCGCTGGTGCGACTTCATTCCGAATGCCTCACCGGCGACATTCTCGGCAGCCTCAAGTGCGATTGCGGGCCGCAGCTCGATGCGGCGCTGCACGCGATGGCCGACGAGGCGACAAAGGGCGGCTGGGGCGTGCTGCTCTACCTCAGGCAGGAAGGGCGTGGCATCGGCCTCATCAACAAGCTGCGGGCCTATCGCCTGCAGGATCAGGGCTTCGACACCGTGGACGCGAACAACCGGCTCGGCCTGCCAACCGAGGCGCGAGATTTTCCAGTCGCCGCGCGAATGTTGAACTTGCTGGGTGTGCATACGATCCGGCTGATGACCAACAACCCAGCCAAGGTCGAAGCGCTTGTGGTCGAAGGGGTCACTGTTGCCGAACGGGTCGCGCACCAGTTGCCCGCCAATCCTCACAATGAACGCTATCTCGAAACCAAACGGGATCGATCGGGGCATTTGCTCTGATGTCTGGCTGGACGATGCGGCCAGAGGCGCCGGGCGATGAGCGCGCCATCCACAAGCTTGTCGAGCGCGCCTTCGCCCCCATGTCGTTCTCGGACGGTGACGAGCAGGACCTTGTCGACCTGCTGCGGGAACGCGGCGAACTGGTGCTATCGCTGGTCATGCTCGACGAGACCGGAGCGATTGTCGGCCATATCGGATTCAGTCCGGCGGCAATCGACAAGTCGGATTGCGGCTGGTTCCAGATGGCCCCGGTTTCGGTTGAGCCGGATTTTCAGCGTCAGGGCATCGGCAGCGCTATGATCCGCGAAGGCATCGAGCAGTTGCGCCAACGTGGCGCTTTTGGTGTCGCGGTGGTCGGCGATCCCGGATACTATGAGAGGTTCGGGTTCACCAAATTGTCGAATTTGTCTCCTCGTTCGGAGCATGACGCGCCCTATTTCCGGGCGATGGTGCTGGCCGGCGAGCCACCCAGCGGCACGCTGCGTTATGCCTCTGCCTTCGGCTGACGCCGTCAGTAGCGCGCGTAGGGTTTCAGGCCAGCGCCAAGCGCGTTGCGGCGCATCACCAGCTTCTGCCCGGTGAAATCGGCGACGAAGTTGCTCGACCAGTCCGCCTGAGGCGCGAGGCGGGCATCGTTGTCCTCGATGGTGAGCCCGTCCGACGTGTGGCGGCTATCGTTTGCGCCCACGACCACGAAGCCCGACCTGTTGTCCTTGCTCATGCCCTGGACGAACCGGTTGCCCGCGATCCGTCCGGTCGAGCCATTGGGCAGGTCGATCATGTAATTGGTGTAGTTGCCGCCGGTATCGTCGAAGCTGCAATCGGTAATCGAAACCTTTGCCCCGCGATGCTTTACGTAGTGGCCACCCGAGCCTTTCTCGAAACGGCTGCGGGTCACAGTGAGCGAGCCATAATTGCCGATATAGATCGAATGGGCACACCCGCTGCCTTCGCAGGTGCCGAGCCGAGTGAAGGTCGATTTGTCGATCACGATCGCCCCGGAACGATCGTCATGGGTGAGGATGCCCTGCTCGCTATCGCGAAACCATGACTGCACGACCGTCAGGTTGCCGCGTTCGAGCCGGATACCCGCACCGTTCTTGTCGTGGACCCGCATGTGCGCAAAGACCATGCCTTCGATCCGCGCGCTGCGCCCGCCGAGCACCAGTGCGGCCTTGTCTTCACAGGTCACGCCTTCGAGGATCGCCTCACCCGGCACTGCGGCTTTATAGGTGATGTCGCCCGCCTTCTGCACGGCGCAGTCGGCAAACCGCATCGAGGCGAAGCGGATCGTGCCCTTCCCGCCGCCAATCGCGTTCACCGCGTCCTGGAGCCGTTCATAGATGCGCCCGGTTTCGACGACGGTGTAAGGCGCAAGGCCATTGGCATAGCGAGCGGGTGCGGCGGCGGACGGAGCCGAAAGCGCCAAACCGGCGGTTGCGGCAAGCAAAGGGAAAAGGCGCTGGATCATGGCTCTATTCTCGCAGAAATTTCGACTGGACGCGCGCGGGTCGTCAAAGTCGTCCGGCTCCGGGACAAATAGGCAGGCATAGGTTTACGGGCAGTTTCCCGCTAGGATCTTGCCCTGATGGCCTGATATCGGGCTTCTACCTTTTCGAGATCGGGGCCAGTCAGCTTCAAGCGCGCTTGCCGGACCAGCTGATCCATCTCCGTCAGAAGCACTTTCCCTCTCGTTTCATCTTCAAGCGTGCGGCCCGCATTGATCATGGTTTCCAGGGTAACCGTGGCCGCAGCCGGGCTCGTCGCGATGGCGGTGCGGATCGCTCCGAAACTTCTATCGACGAAATGGGCATAATCGCCCTGTAGCAGGACCAGACTCTCACCGGACTCGCTATCGGCGTCTGCGAAAGTGCGGGCAAGGTCGCGCTGGCCAAGCTCGGCCACGGCCGCTCCCAGCCAGTGCAGCGCGGTAATCGCCGTGAACGGGTCGTTGATTCCTGGCGAAAGTGCGCGCAGGCCGATCTCGACCAGCTCGTCGAACAGGAAATGCAGGTCCTGCGCCGGAGTGCGCATGCCGCCGAGCACGAAGCAGGCGCGAACCTCGTCATCATGCAGGGCCTCGGGCAGCTGACTTTCGCCCCAGTGCGCGAGCGGCACGGCTGGATGGACGAAATCGCCGGTGCGCACCGAAACGGCAAGGCAACCGCCCGCTTCCTCTGTAGCCCGGGTCAGGCGTTTCAGGTCGATCGCCTGCACATAACCCGTGTCGATCGCTTCCACGGCCTTGCCGCTTGCAGTGCGCATTTCAACTTCGCCCTTGGCGGGCTCGGGGAACATCTCCCGAATGTCGTTGATCAGGCGCGTGCCGATCCCTTCGAGCACGGTGTTTATTCGGATCGATGCGGGAATATGGTTGAGGAAGAACACCCGCACTGCAATCGAAAGTCCCATCAAACCGTAGGCAACCAGCAGGGATAGCTGCGGCACGAAGCCAGAAATTTGCGTCCCCACGCCCGCCAGTTCGATCATCGGTTGCTCGCTACTTGTCCGCACCGAACGCAGGACGGTGAGTGCGAAAACGAACGTGCCGAGGAAAGTCGCCAGACTCAGCTGATTGCCCTTGTCTTCCATAAAATTGGTCAACAGGCGCGGGCCACAGTTACCGCTGGCATAGGCGACTGCGGCGATCGTGATCGAAAACACAGTTGAGGCGACACCGATCATCGATCCGGCAATGATGGTGAGCATGTTGCTCGCGCTTTCTGGGCGGGCCGGATGCGCCCATTCCTCGCTGGCGAGCCATTGCGACCAGCCGCTGCGGTCGAGCGAGACAGTGAACGTCGCCAGCAGGAAAGCGGTCAGTGCGAACAGCGCCGGATAGAACCAGTAGTTCGAATTGATATCGTCCCAGATTGAGCGAAGCCGCGTCATCGAGGGCACTCCCCTGTGTTACTCGTACACATAACGCATCGAACGGCGCCACGTTGCGAGGGTGACACAAGTGACACCCTGTCCGCCCCC
>Ga0181594_10001208_pt1 | contig 24228 bp, 13 predicted proteins | sample 071ome_18_FD_145603 | JGI IMG/M metagenome (GOLD analysis project Ga0181594, IMG submission 145603) | Coastal salt marsh microbial communities from the Groves Creek Marsh, Skidaway Island, Georgia - 071413BT metaG (spades assembly) | ecosystem: Environmental > Aquatic > Marine > Intertidal zone... | reverse complement strand
ACTTCCAATTAAAGCTAACAGGATTGATATTGTTAATTATATCTATACCATTATTAATACGCTCAATATTCTCTTTGAGGTTTTGATCAGAAGTTGTGTTAAAGTTTACTGCTGATACTTCACCAGTGCTATCAATGCTGTAGCTCAAAGCTGGGATACGAAACGTCTTAACATTAGTGTCACCAAGCGTAATCTCATTTGATACAGTTGCTGAACTAGTAGCTGCTCCGTTACCAAGTAATGTATTGTTGCTACCAGTTGTAAGACTATATGCCGCACCATACCCAATTGCTGTATTTTTACCACCTATTGTATTATTAAACAATGCAGCTGGACCAACAGCAACGTTACAATTTCCAGTAGTATTGTTTTGCATTGCTGCTGAGCCAATAGCAATATTTCTTACACCACACGTGTTTTTGCACAATGTGCACGAGCCAACAGCTGTATTTCTAAACCCAGTTGTGTTAGAGCACAAAGCATCATGTCCAACCGCTGTGTTCATAATTCCAGTTGTATTGCAACGCAATGAATTTGCACCAATGGCCGCGTTTTGAGTTCCAATTGTATTTCCAACCATAGAGTAGAAGCCAACTGATACATTGCAAGCTCCTGTGGTGTTACCGGTCAAAGAAGATCGACCAATAGAAACATTGCCACCACCGATGGTATTGCTATTTAAAGCACTTAGTCCAATAGCAATATTTTCTGACCCTGTGGTGTTTAATCCCAGAGCATTTGCGCCAATAGCAACGTTTTGGCAACCAATTGTATTTTTTCTTAGTGCTGTATACCCAATAGCTGTGTTGCTATTACCAGTAGTGTTAGAGCAGAGGCTGCACGCGCCAAACGCTACGTTTTGACTACCAGTAGTATTAAAGTATAACGATTGTGGGCCCATTGCAACGTTGCCAGACCCAGTGCTGTTATTTTGAAGTGCAGACCAACCAACAGCCGTGCTATAGCCAACAGTGTTATTTCTTAACGCGTTTTGACCAATAGCTGTGATAAAACTACCTGCAGTGTTAGTACATCCTGCCCAAGCACCTATGATAGTATTATATTGCGCGCTTTGGATACTACGTCCAGCACTCCAACCAACTGTTGTGTTACCATAGCTACCAGTACTACAGTATAAAGCCTCAAAACCTACTGCTGTGTTATTTCTTCCAGTAGAGTTAGTACGCAATGCATAACTACCAACAGCTGTATTACTACATCCAGTGACATTGCTGCATAAAGCATGAAAGCCTACAGCTGTATTACAATTACCAGTTGTGTTCTGTGTTAATGCAGAATTTCCCATTGCCGTATTAAAGGAACCAAAAGTATTCCAGAACAATGAACAATTACCAATAGCAGTATTACAATTACCAGTAGTTGATTGCTGTAAAGCTGATGACCCAACAGCAACATTTTGGCAACCTGTTCTACTATTAAATAAAGCCCTGAAACCTACTCCTACATTATAATCATTATTACGATTATTAAATCCAGCTTCTTTACCAATAAATGTATTATTGTCACCTTCGTTATATCTACCTGCCGTTAAACCGACAATTACATTGCCGGTACCGGCAGTTCCACTTAAATTAGCTGAATTTCCAACAACAACGTTACACTGACCACCCGTGTTCGAACACATTGCGTTAAGACCAATCGCAACATTGAATCGGCCTGTAATATTACCGTACATCGCATTGAAACCGACCGCCGTATTGTTATCACCTGTAGTGTTTGCATTTAATGCATTTATACCAACAGCAACGTTACAATTTGCAGTGCCATCATCATTAGCTAAAGCGCCTGCGCCTAAACCAATAGAGAGCGATGTTCCAGAGGCTGAGTCTCCAATAGCATCACTAAGACCATCAATAGAAGATGCGCCACCAGCTGCTGCTGCAGTAGATGATGCTACGTTAACAAATACTGGTGTTTCAGCACTATCTTGATAATAAATGTTGAGAGTACCATCAGTTTTATCATACCAGAAATCACCAACTTTAACAGAAGGAACATCACTATCAATTAATGCACCTATTTGACGTAGACGAACATAATCAGAATCAATAAGTGAAGTGACAGCAGCAGAGTCTAATCCTCCACCTGCAGCTGCAGCTGCAAGTACCAACGATGTACCATTGTAACATAATATGTCACCAGATGATGCACCAGATTGTAAGCCAGGTATTCTGAATGTAGTAATAGAACTATTACCTAATGTAATTTGATTTGACGAAGTTGCTGAAGTTGGTTCAGCGCCTTGACCTAACATTAAGTTATTTGATCCAGTTGTTATAGAAGAACCAGCTCCACAACCCATCGCAGTATTGAAATCGCCTCCAGCTAAGGAGTTTAATACATATACACCAACTCCTGCGTTATATGCAGAATGGCTAGTTATACCTCCTAAACTACAGTATCCTACCGCAGTGTTTAAATATCCGGTAGTATTTGAAAACATTGCATTCATACCAATTGCAGTATTGCAATAACCACCTGTGTTGCTTCTCATAGCTCCATTACCAACTGCTGTATTGGCCGAAGCAGTAAGGTTATTAAATAGTGATTGGAAACCGATAGCTACATTACAAAAACCACAGTTATTACATTGTAAAGCACTAGAGCCAATAGCAGTATTTTGCTTACCAGTTGTATTGCCATATAATGAAAAACTACCGACCGCGATATTTTGACAACCAGTTGTGTTACAACCCAATGAACTCCGCCCGATAGCTGTATTAGATGCCCCGCTAGTCCATCGTCCAGCACACGCACCGACGATTGTATTATCATTACCACCAGCCCCGCAGTGTTTAGCCTCAAATCCTATTACAGTGTTTCTAGCAGTCGTAGTATCAACATAACTAGAATAGACACCAATAGCAACATTCTGTTGGCCAGTTGTATTACCAAATGCGGCCCCAGCGCCTATAGCAACATTATTAGTACCTTCGGTATTATTCTTCAAAGCAATTGTACCAACAGCTGTGTTTTCACCACCGATTGTATTTGCGCATAGAGAATTATACCCAATAGCTGTATTACCAGTACCGGTTGTATTGTTTCTCAAAGACGATGTTCCAATTGATACTTGATTAGGACATTTATTTAAACATTGAGAAGTACTACCTATAGCAATTTGACCATAAGTTGTAGAGTTTCTACCAGTTCCATTACCAATAAGAACGCTATTAGTTAGATTAGTAGAACATAGTCCTGCTTGCCTACCAATAACTACCCCACCGTCACCGCCTGTTGCAGCAGAAGCAGCTGAAGATCCTATAACCACATAGCTGCTACCACCAGTTTTAGCATCCAAAGCATTCAAACCAATAGCAACGTTTTCTGTACCGTTAGTATTAGAACACATTGCATTCTGACCCACTGCAACATTTCCCCAACCTGTTGTGGTAGAGAATAAAGTACCATTTCCTATTGCTATGTTACAGTTACCAGCCGTGTTTGTATTTAATGCATTTATACCAACCGCAACGTTACAATTTGCAGTGCCATCATCATTTGCTAAAGCGCCTGAGCCTAGTCCAATAGAGAGCGATGTTCCAGAAGCAGAATCACCAATTGCATCACTTAAATCGTTAATCTCAGATGCACCACCCCCGATAGCATTTCCTACCCAATTGCCTGATGAGTCAATAACTTCACCGGCTGTGCCTACTGATAATCCTCGACGGATATAAAAATTCTTGTCTAATGCCATCGGTTCACTTTCCCCTGATTAGCGTTTATTCTTATTTATATGTTATGCATCTGTCAAATTTAGAACAGCCTTGAATGTTGTGGATGTCGTACTACCTGGAGTTACAAGAATTCTTGCATCTGATCCACTGATATCAACATCATATGTTGCTAGCTCTGCAGAATCATATATCGTACCAAATTCAGTTGCATATGCAGATGTACCATCATGCATAATAAGCATTTTAGTTAAATGTCTATGAGTACCTTGAGTTGCCATTAGAATTGCTTCACCGCCACCATATGTCGCATGTGGGAATGTAGCAAGTGCAACCTGAGTTGTTGCAGTCGTTGTAGTTGATCCACCAAGTGTATATGTTCCAATACCAGGAACACGCATAGTATCAATAGCTGTATCGCCAAGCGTAATCTCATTTGTAGCTGCAGCTGAACTTGGTTGGGCGTTAAAACCAATTGCTATAACGTTAGCACCAGTAGTTAAAGTACAAGCAGCATTTCGACCTATAGCAGTGTTACATGAACCAGTTGTAGAAGCATATAGAGCAAATCTACCAACGGCCGTGTTACCATATCCAGAAGTTGATTGATTAAGAGCAAATGTACCTACTGCAACAGATTCTTTTTGGTAAGTTGCACTTGCCATTGATCCTGTACCAATAGCTGTGTTGTTGTTACCATTACCAGTACCAGTTTTACCAGCGCACAGACCTATAAACGTATTATTGTCGCCGGCACTTACACCACATCCAGCTAAATAGCCAACTGCAATGTTACCTTGTCCATAACGGGAAGTATTATGCAATGCACAGTAACCAATAGCAATGTTAGCATTTTGAACTGAATAGTCAGTAATACTGTATAATGCCTTATGTCCAATAGCAATAGAACCAGAACCGGTTGTATTTGATAACAAAGCGCCATAACCAATCGCAATGTTAGCTTGGCCACTGTTTGTATTACATGCTGCTCTATAACCAACTGCAATGTTGTAGATACCAGTTGTATGATAGTAAAGCCCATAAGTACCAATCGCTGTATTGTGGCAACCAGTTGTATTACATAATAACGTACTATGGCCTAACCCAACGTTGCCGCCGCCAGTTGTGTTACACTTTAAAGAGTGATAACCGACTGCGGTATTAAGAATACCTACGGTATTTCCGTACAACGATTGATAACCTACAGCTGCGTTTTGAATACCAGTTGTGGTATAAAACATTGATTTAGCGCCAATCGCAGTATTTCCAATAGCATGAGTTTGAGTTGTAAGAGCTTGTGAACCTATTGCAACGTTATTTGAACCAGTAATATTGCTTTTTAATGAAAGTTTACCGATAGCAACGTTTTGTCCACCAGTTGTATTGTCACACATTGATTGGTGGCCAATAGCAGTATTTTCTTCAGCAATCGTAGATTGTCGCAAAGTGCCGCAGCCGATAGCAATATTTCTTGCGCCAGTCGTATTAAGACGAAGAGCAACTGTCCCTATGGCTATGTTACAACTGCCACCAGTATTAGCACATAGACCATAGCTTCCTACTGCAATATTAATAATACCTGTGGTATTACATCTCATAGTTTGATGACCAATTGCTTGGTTATGACGACCAGCTGAAGATGCACTGCCTTGAAGCGCTTGTGTGCCTATAGCGACAGTAAAACACGTTGTTGGGCCCATATAGTTATAATTGCCAAGAACAACATTACCATAACCAGTTGTTACTCGGTTACCAGCACCATATCCTAGATAAGTTGAAGCCCCACTAGATGTTACTGCACAACCGGCTTCGTACCCTACAAATGTCTGATGTCTAGCGTATGTGTTCGAACATCCAGCCCTAAAGCCTATAGCAACGTTACCATATCCTGTCGTATTAGCGTTTAATGCGTTTATACCTACAGCAGTATTAGAATTAGCACTTCCATCATCATTAGCAAGTGCACCAGCTCCAAGGCCAATAGACAGTGAAATTCCAGAAGCAGAATCACCAATAGCATCACTCAGCTCATCAATAGAAGACGCGCCACCAGCTGCAACAGTTGTAAATGCTATATCGCCACCAGCACTATCAAATGCTAGCACCTGTCCATGAGTTGCGGTTGCTTGTAAACCTGGAATTCTAAATGAAGTAATGTTAGCATCACCAAGTGTGATTTCATTCGATACAGTCGCTGATGTTGCTTGCGCGTTGTGGCCTAAAATCATATTGTTACAGCCAGTAGTTACAGTACAACCAGCAAACTTGCCCAATATAGTGTTTTGCGCACCAGTAGTAATTTTATAACCTGACCAAGCTCCTACTGATGTATTATCTACTCCTGTTGTATTGGCACATAGCGCATGATATCCTAACGCTGAATTTCGGTTTGATGTTGTTTGTTTTTCTAAAGCACTTTTTCCAACAGCTGTATTTTGTACACCAGTAGTGTTTGATTTTGAAGCACTTAGTCCAACAGCTGTATTTCCATCACCAATAGTGTTACTTTCTAAAGCACTTAGTCCAATAGCAGTGTTACTACTACCAGTAGTATTAGCACATAAAGCTGCTCTACCAAGCGATGTATTACAAGATCCATACGTGTTGCATGCTAATGCATAACAACCAATTGCAGTGTTATAACTACCTGTTGTGTTTTTACATAGTGCTGCATAGCCCATACCAACAAGACCATCACCAGTAGTACTATTATATCCTGAACTATATCCAACAAACACATTGCCTGAAGCATTATTAGATCTACCTGCTGCATATCCAACAGCAACGTTGTAGTTAGCACCAGCGCCGTTATTATATAAAGCATCATTACCAAGAGCAACATTATGAATTCCAGACGTCGAGTTCAGCATTGCGTATGCACCAACCGCAACGTTATTTCTTGCAGCTCCGTTTATTGATCTACCGCCGTAATGACCTATTATAGTATTTTGGTAACCCGTTGTTAGAGATGCTAGAGCGCAATTGCCTAAAGAAATATTACCACCAGAACCTGATGTTACATTTCTTTGTGCACAAGCGCCAATCGCAATGTTATTACACGCAGTAGTATTTGAATATAGAGCGCAGTGACCAACAGCTACGTTTTGTTGGCCATAAGTATTACTTCTTAGTCCATTTACACCAACAGCAACATTGTAACAACCACTAATATTGCAAGCCAATCCATAAGCACCTACTGCTACATTACAACTACCAGTTGTCGTTTTTTGTAAAGAGGTCTGGCCAAAAGATGTGTTATAACGTCCAGTTGTCATACATTTACCAGCACCATAACCAATAATGTGGTTGTAAATACCAGTAACAGAAGCACCACCCATTGCGTCCCGACCAATAGCCATGTTACCTTGACCAGTCATTTGCACACCAGCATCCATACCAATAGCAATCGCGCCGTTACCTTGGCCTTGTCTCATTGCTCTCCAGCCAATTGCAACACCGCCATATGCTCCAGCACAACATGCAGCTGCTAATGTACCAATAGCTATCAATCCATTTTTAGTAGCACATCTACCAGCCTGATATCCAAGAGCTGTTGCTGAATGGCAACCACCTGTTTGACATTGTAATGCTTGAGCACCAACCGCAGTATTATAGTTACCAGTAGTCAAAGCTTGAAGAGCAAGATCGCCTAGACCAGTATTGTCGTTTGCAGTGCCGGCACCTGCAGTAATATTACCTAAAACACTTTCGCCTAGACCTAAGTTATTATCTGTTGTATCGTAAATTGCATCACTTAGCTCATCAATAGAAGACGCGCCACCAGCTGCAACAGTTGTAAATGCTATATCGCCACCAGCTGAGTCAAATGCTAGTACTTGACCATGAGTTGCAGTTGCTTGTAAGCCTGGAAGACGAAATGATGTATGTGTTGTTGAGCCAATGGTAATTTCATCTGTTGCTGTAGCAGATGAAGCATTTGCGCAATTACCAATAATAACATTATTACAACCAGTCGTAATATTTAATCCAGCGAGAACGCCGATTGCTACGTTATTATGACCTGTTGTTTGATTACACAGCGCGCTGGAACCAAGCGCTGTATTATAGTAACCGCATGTAGTATTATACATAGTACTAGCGCCAACTGCAACGTTTTGCTGATGGGTTGTTCCAAATCTTAAAGCCGTCATACCAATAGCGACTGAACAGTTTCCTCCGGTAGTTGCACACATACTGTTACTACCAATTGCAGTATGAGCTGTGGTGCGAACACCGCATTTTAAAGCAGAAGCCCCAACAGCAGTATTATTACCCCCAGTTATATTCCCGCTCATAGCACAGAAACCCATTGAGGTATTGAAGGAACCAGTAGTATTTGAATACAATCCCATGTAGCCTGCAGCAGTGTTGGCAAGACCATCGTTAGAGTATAGGGTTTGATAACCAACAGCAACGTTAAAATACCCTGATACATTTGTATTTAAAGCATCAATCCCAACAGCTACATTATTATTTGCAGTACCATCATCATTTGCCAAAGCGCCTGAGCCTAGACCAAGGGAAAGCGATGTTCCAGTAGCTGAATCAGCAATTGCATCACTCAGATCATCGATCGATGTCACACCTGCAGCTATTGAATCCCAAGAATAATCGGATCCATCCCAATTTAAATATTGACCAGCTGCTGCTGTACTTTGATTTAAATGTGCGTCAACCGATGCATCGTTATAGCTACCAGCAGCAACAATTGCATTATCAATCTGAGTCTGAACTGCATCAGAGTCAGAGAAATTCTTAATTACATTTGAGGAGTTTTTATAGAACAGCTTACCATCAGCGTAGTTAATTGCGAGTTCGCCGTAATCTATGTCGCCTGTTCCTGGTGCATTACTCGAGACGGACGACTTCTTTAACTTAATTGCAGTTGCCATTTTAGATCCTTAGAAAAGGGTTTAGTTTAAAGTCTGGAGCATAAGAATACTCCAGACTGCTATATTATTAGAACGTACCGCCATCCAGCTCGTAGATAGTTACAAAGCCAGATGTTACTGTCATTTGATCTGAATCAAAGTTTGCCACACCGGGATTTGTTACTGTTGCGAGTTCAGCTGCGACTGTTAGAGTGTTAGCACCATCATCGTAAGTGAGATCAATGCCTTCACCTGCTAATAGAAGATTATTAACTAGATGATCTTCTATCGCTTCAGTAATTGAAACATCATTGAACGTAATGCTATTACCACCAATGGAATCTTCAAGATTGATTATATAATTAAAGTCCCAAGCAGTGTTTGCGTTGTCCCAGGTGATAGTTGGTTTGGTACCTGTATAGCTTGCTCCCCCAATTGTAAATCCTGCTCCGTCAGCTTCGGTGCCGTCTGCAGCAGAATCAGCAAGAACAATGTTTTTGTCATTAACTGACAATGTGGTTGAGTTAATAATTGTTTGTGTACCTTGAACAGTCAAGTTACCACGAATAACTAAATCACCACCATCAGAATCGGTTGGGGCTGGATCAATATAAAGTGTGTTTGAACCGTCTGTTGAGCTGATTGTGTTACCATCAATTCTGATATTATCAACATCTAATTGTGTTAATCCCGCAACGTCAGTTGTTGTACCCCCAAGTGTTAGTGTAGAAGTACCTAATGTAAGAGTAGAATTAACTAACTGAACATTGGATACCCCGCCATCTTTAATTCTTACGTGTCCATTTAGGATTGCAAAATCACTATCTTCAAATGACGCAATACCCTTATTAGAGATAGTAGCATCTTCACCTGCAATGGTTATAGTTTGACCACTAGCAGTGGTATTAATACCTTCACCAGCAGTAAATCCGAGCGTTTGCGTGAGAAGATCTACTGTACCTGTACCCGTTTCTCCTGATGTAGAAAGAGTAGTGGCAACATTAACTGTACCAGCTGAATCAATGTGACCGTTTTCATTAACAGTGAATACTGGAATGGCACTTTGCGAACCATATGTACCTGCTGTTACACTTGAAGCACGGTGAGTGAAAGTAACGGTATTATTAGTGATAGTGGTGAGAATATCAGAGTCACCGGCAAAGGTAACAGTTTCTTGGCCCGCGACAGTATCTGGTGAACCCCCATCACCAGCAATTGTAAAGACAGTTGAACCCCCAGCAAATTGATCATCAACATATTTCTTTGTGGCGGCATCTTGATTGCTAGTCGGGTCAGTGACGTTAATAATTTTAGAAACGCTAACGTCAACGACACCTGCTCCATTTGGATCAAGTGTGATATTTCCATCTATATCTGTTGAGCTAATAGTATTTCCATTGATGTCAATATTGTCAACCTTTAAGTTGTCAATCTTATTTGATGCATCGGTAAGGATAGCACTTGAAGCAGTAAGAGTACCGGGCGTATGGTCGAGTAAATTACCAAAATACTCCCCGCCTATTACTACCTGTGATGTTGAGTTACCGCTGCCATCATCGCCTTTACCGAAGAAAAGACGATCACCTAGATTGGCATCAGTACCTGTACCGGCAGAATACGCTAATTCACCACTTTTAAGCGACGAAGGCGCAGCTGTACCGGTAGACCTTTTTATTCTAATAATTGCTGCCATTAGTAGCTGCCTCCGTTAATATTTTGTTCCTCTAAATCCAAAGTAGCTTCCCACAATTCATTAGATGCATTATAAACTAATACGCTACCATTTACTTTACTTGTTGTATTAACCCCAATAAGATTATTAATATCATTCTCTGCTTCTATAATTCTTCTTACTGGTTTCCCAACGGTGATTTTTTTAACTATAGTTGTATTGCCAGTAGTAATCCTTAAGTTTCTGTGCACCATAATATTACCTCGTCACCGATGGGGTTACCTGAACCCTACCCTCTAATAAACGTTCGATAATTGTGTCGCCCGCGCTATCAACAAATGATAGCTCCACGTCATAAACATATCTGCCTGCCTTTAAAGCATCAGTCTGGGTGTTTGTAAGAGTAAGGGTAACAATACCGTCTTCTGGCGGGGCAGTCACTACGGCTAAGAACGAAGTAGTATCTGAGCTGTCACTATTATAAGTTTTCTTTAACTTTGCTGATACACTATGATCAGTAAGATCTTTCGCTGCATTAGTAACAGCATCTATACAGTGTATTTCGACCGCAACATCAGAGCCTTGGTCAATAGTGAATTCTTCATATTGGGCCATGAAATTCCTCTTGATTTCTTTGTCGGACGCATGCGCCCCTGCCACGGTTTGTTATTCTTATTTATGTAAAAAGAAACTTTAAGTTAAGACATAAAATCATCAAAATACCAAAGCTGATTTATCCTCCAATTGTCATAATATTGGTTATGGTTTTTAATATAATCACCGTGCAAACGATTAGACTCGATAATAACGCATCTATTGGGCTTTGCTTGAATTACTTCCTTTTTTAACTTACTCACATCACAAAACATTTCTTCTGATAGTTCCTCTTCGGTCTCTTCATAATATGCTGTACCACCTGAACAAACTTTATCAATGTGTATAATTGCTGTAAATGGAACATCACGCTTAGGCCTAAACTGCATATTTTCACGTGGAACATTTTGTATATGTTTAAAGTACGAAAACTCATACATCCCCCCATTAACAAATTTGACTGGACTTTTCAGCCCCCATGATCCAATAATTAATTCTTTCATATCCCAAATAAATTTAGCATGCTTTTCACCTGCATACAAGTTGTTTATTCTAGGTCTGCAATCATAATAATCAATAAAGTTCCTATCTCTTACTTTTTGCTTCCATTGAGGTGCGTACATATTAGTACAAAGATCGTACACCTGATCATAATTTTTATAAAAGTTATCTATAATAATATGATCATTATTAAAAACAATAGAGGAATCAGAATTTACTTCAAATATATCCTCATTAATACCTGGGGTAATCATTTGTAATAATTTTCCTTCCAAAAATTTCTTATAGCGGCATATGATCTTTTCCATGTACCAAATTCTAATAACATTTTATTATTCCAAATTTTATAGTATTCTGGATTTTCTGGAAAAGACAAGTTTACCATATCCATTCTATCTTCCATTTTAATTGGAATTAGCTGAGCAAGAGGAGTTCCTGCCTTTATAGTAACTTCCCCTCTGTTCTTATGTAGAACAAATGGAATGTTTAAACTGTGTAATCCTAGGTCATATTCCATCATACCAATAAACGAAGTAAATGTGTTTTGGTCTACATACGTTACAGGAATTTGTAATAGCTTATATCCTTTAGGAATATCAATGTACCAAGGGGTATTAATTTTTAATACGTGATTAAAAGAATGTCTAGGTAGATTTTCAAGATGTTGGAATAAATTAAAATCATGATGAGCCGTAATAACTTCTACGTTGTTACCAGCTGGTCCATTTATCTCATGAGGAATTTTCCAAGTAAAGTTATCTCCATCAATAACGATTGTTATATCGCACCAAGCTCTAATAACAAAACCTTCTCTCATAACATCGATAATACCGGGACATCTTGAAGAAGACCTGTTTCTACCATCTCCATCATCATATCCCTGTTGTTTAGCAACTTTTTTGATCCAAGGCCTTGGAATCTGTCCAGCTCTAACAATAGGCATTGTATCTTTAACAGCTTGCATAGAACAGATAAATTTTATTTCAGGCTTTTTAGATTTCCAAAAGCGTAAGAGATTCATCATCACCAAGAGTACCTTTTATAAATGTATTAAAAGCAAGGCTTATTCTGGTTTGATCGTGTTCTACCTGATTAAACCAGTGAGTTATATGAGACGGAAATATAAGGAGATCTCCTGACTGTACCTGGCATTGCACCATCGTGGCTGAAAATTCTGTTTCTTCATTACCATCCCTGTAATGCAAATAGGGGTAAGAGTATTGAATTTCCCAACCAGGTTTTTGCAACATTAGGCAATCATAATCCTTTACAGCATTGATATACAAAACTCCACTCAGTATACTATTGGGATGTGAATGCTTGTGAATTGTTTCACCTTTAGCGGATCTTGTGAACCAACTCTGTGTAACATATGGTGTAGCAGATTTGATCAATCCCCACGAATCAAACGCATTTATTATTTGAACATCCAGCCAAATCTTTATAGATTCTAAGAAATCGTATTCTGTTAATACTTTGGTGCTTTGACTAAGCTCTCCCTCTGAATCCCCTGGTTGCCAACCTTTATGATGTTTATAAGGCAAACTATCGATCTTATCAAAAATATCATCATTAACAATATTGATAGGAGCGCGGGCTCTGTATAACATTGTGGGGAAAATTGGGACTGCGGTTGGTGCTTTTTCTTCCATAACAAAACCTTTTTTTATTTTACATAGTATATATTAAACCGGATACCACTCTGCTTGTCCAGAATCTCTTTGATGTGTTACATCCCACGATGTAGTATCTTCATTCCATTCTACAATCTGAATCCTCGCCCCATTAGTATCGTGTGTCTCTGATCTATTGGGTTGGACAGGTGGTTGCCAATTCCAATCAGAATCCAATGACCATGAATTAAACGGTTGAGGATTATAACAGGCATTCTGGTCAGAATCATAAACATTGCCCATTTCTGGTGCACCTTGTAAGCCAGTAGTACTTCTTTGATCACTAGCATACGACCAATCAGAATTTACTTCGAATACGTTAATAATTATATTATTAGAATCTATTTGTAATGCTTTCATTATTCATACACCACTATTACAACACCTTGCCTACCAACTCCAGGTCTTAGCCCGCTTTGAAAACTACCATTGACAGACCATGAACATGCACCTCCACCTACTCCGTAGGTTCCTATACCAGAATTTATTGTACCACCACGTTCACTACCATTGCCTTGTCCCCCTCTAAAAGAAACTGTAATGTTTGGAGTTGCTGAACTCCAATGTGATGGTTTAGTTGGCTCTGGTGGTGCGATGGGTGGTGCAGCAACTGTATGTTCGCCTTGATTAGGATAACTCAAAGTTCCAAGTTGAGATGTCAAGCTAACAGACGTTCCAGGACCAGAAACAGATGTGCTATTGGGTCCAGGAACAGAGCCTGCTGTCTGACCGCTATAATTAGTTGATCCTCCAGAAGCAGATCCTCCAGCATTAGCTGGCTGAGTATATCCTTGTGTGTTTCCGTGCCCTGCGCCACCCCCTCTACCACCACCGCCTGTTAGAGTGGTTGTGTTCGAACTTCCTGCGGTAGGAACAAATGTAGAAGATCCCCCAGCATATCCAGCTTTAGAATCTCCGTTATATCCTCCAGTTGGTGCTTGTACTCCCCCAGCTCCTCCAACTGTCACATTAGCTCCAGGTAGTGTAGTATACGCTCTGATTGCTGTTCCACCAGCAGTGCCTCCTGTTGCTGCTGATGCATCATCGTCATTGGTACCACCACCACCGCCTCCTCCGCCTATTACATAGACAGTAGCTGAAGCCCAACCATTGTAAGCAGGTGTCCAAGAGCTATTTGAAGAAGTTACAGTTTCTGTTCTATCGGTTGACCACGAAGAGGTATCATAAAAATCAGACATTTGTATATTTGAATTAGTAGTCGGTATAGAGCTGTTTTCAGCAGCATCAGGTACAAGTCCACCACCACGAACATATTCACTTAGAGATATTGGATTTGTTCCTCCAAACTCATTTTGTATATCAGAAAATTTAATTAACCCAGATGCTTGGAGTGTCATTTAAATGCTCCCAAATGCAGTAATGTCACCTTTGAGAGTTAAGTTACCACTAGCATCTAATTTCATTAAATCGACACTATTCAAGCTGAATATTAAGCTACCGCCAACTTCTCTGAATTCAAACCCATTAAGACCAGGAACTCTTACCTTAGCTATATTTGTATCACCAAGTGTGATTTCATTTTCCGAACCTGCTGAATCTGCTAGAGCGTTATAACCTAATGTTAAGTTATTACTTCCAGTTGTAATATTACAACCTGCTAGCTCACCGATAGCTGTGTTACGGCCTCCAGAAGTGTTAGAGAGTAAAGCAGAAGCCCCAATGGCAGTATTTTGACCACCAGAATCATTATCGAAAAGCGCTTGATGGCCTAGAGCGGTGTTGAATTGGCCAATGGTGTTACACAGTAAGCTGGCATATCCAACTGCTGTGTTATTACAGCCAGTTGTCGTGTATGCCAAAGCTAAGTAACCTACAGCTGTGTTACAAGCACCGTTACTGCAACTTACAGCTCCTATTGCCCCATATCCAACTGCTACATTATAGTTTCCTGTCCTGTTCCCTTGTAAAGATCCATATCCTATAGCAGTATTACGTGTACCCGTATCATTAAGCTTTAAAGCAATTCCACCTATTGCAGTTTGTTGCTGACCTGTAGAATTACAAGTAAGTGCGCAAGCACCAACTGCTGTATTAAAGCAACATAAATTGTAACGAAGTGCTAGATACCCAACAGCCGTGTTACAACCACTTGAAGTGTTTGCAACCAACGCTTGGCTACCTAGTGAGCTGTTTGCACAACCTGTTCTATTTGAAAATCCAGACCACCATCCAACTGCACTATTATTATCACCATAACAATTGCAATATAAAGCTTGGTAACCTAATCCTGTGTTGTAATTGCCACTACAATTCCGGTACAAAGCCTCGTTACCAACTGCTGTGTTTTGCTGCCCTGTTCTGTTACAGTACATTGCACAATGACCCACAGCAACATTACAAGAGCAACAATTCCAATGTAGTGCACAAAGGCCAACTGCGGTATTATAGTTACCTGCATCATTGCAAGCATTTGCTAATGTTCCTATAGACGTGTTTCCACAGCCAGTCTGATTTTTATTTCCTGAACAATATCCAAGAGAAGTGTTATCATCACCTCCCACATTATAAAAGCCAGACGTTGTGCCGACAGCGGTGTTACGACTTCCGGTTGCATTTCTAAAAGCAGCTCTGTCACCAACGGCAACATTGCTTGCACCAATTGTGTTTTCACATAAAGCACAGTTACCAACAGCTGTGTTACCATTGCCAGTTGTGTTACAGAACATAGCACGGTTGCCTAAAGCAGTATTACGTTCCCCAGAATCATTATAATATAGCGCCCATGTTCCTACAGCTATGTTTCTGCTGCAGTTGTTGTAGTGTAGAGCACAATGACCAATAGCTACGTTTTGATCACCGCTATCATTCCAAAACATGGTCCCGCAACCAATTGCAATATTGCAACTACCGCTCGTATTTTGGTCTAAAGAATTAGCTCCGATAGCTATATTAAAATTACCCCTGGTATTACAACGTAAAGCACCAGACCCAATAGCAACGTTATCATCTCCAGAGTCGTTACTAAATAGTGCACACGTACCTACGGCTGTATTTGACATACCAGCAGTATTACAATATAGTGCGCTAGATCCAATAGCTGTATTGCTTGATCCGGATAAATTATTTCCCATAGATAAGTAACCAATAGCAGTATTGTTACTACCAGAGTCGTTGCAAAGTAGTGAAAGGCTGCCGAGAGCAGTGTTAAATCCGCCAAGAGTGTTGTTACACAACGAACCAAATCCAATAGCAGTGTTACGGGCACCAGTTGTATTAGCACACATAGCGTTATAACCAACAGCAGTGTTTCCACTGGTAGTATTAGAATATAATGCTTGATAACCTAGAGCAGTGTTGCAGCCAAGAGTGGTGTTGCAGAACAATGCACTTGCACCAATAGCTACATTACAATTACCTAGAGTATTACAGTTTAAAGAATTATTTCCGATAGCAACGTTATTAGAACCTAAACAGTTCAGAAGCATTGCTTGCCAGCCAATAGCAATGTTATTATCCCCGCCTTTGTTATAATATAGCGCTGTATAACCTAGAGCAGTATTATTACTGCCAGAATCATTGAAATACAGCGGTGCATATCCAATAGCAGTATTATTGTTGCCTGTTGTGTTACATCTCATAGCAAACATACCAACTGCAGTGTTATAACAAGCTATTGTAGAACACGACAATGAGGCATATCCAATAGCTGTATTGTAACAACCAGTTGTGTTAGAAGTTAGTCCATATGTACCAAGAGCTGTATTATAACAACCGGTTTTGTTAGAAGTTAAAGAACATGAACCAACGGCAGTATTACAACCACCACTTGTGTTAGTATGCAAAGAACAATTACCTACAGCAACGTTATGGTGTCCGTATTTGTTAGAGCAAAGAGCTACGTAACCTATAGCAGTATTTCCATAGCCTGAGGTATTTGCTTTTAATGCATAACTACCAACTGCTGTGTTACAATTTGTAGTACCGTCATCATTATTTAATGCAAGTGAACCTAAGCCGACACTTGATCCATCATTATAACCGTCAGAAAGAAGATTGATGCATTGAGCGACTGTAGCAACGCCTAAACTAGTGATATGGCCATAACCGTCTAAAGTTATATCCTGGATAAAAGTGTTACCACTGTTATCGGACGAGCTCGCAGGCGATGTTGCATGAGAAATCTTTAAAACATCATCTGCTTCCCAATCGGTTGAAATAATATTATCATCACCCTTGATTGTAAAGGTATCACCAGATGTAATGGTATAGGTATCACCGGCACTATCTGCTGCTGTCCAACTGCTATAGTTGTCATATCTATCATCAAAATTATCTGCAGTAATTCCAGTGATATGGCCTGTTGCATTAACTGTTATAGACTTAATATACTGCCCATCTTCTGAGTCATTTTGACCATATGTGTTTGCAGTTACACCAGAGTTGTCGTGTGTAATTTTACCTGTGGTAGTATCGAAGCTTATGGGGGCGGAATCATTTATCCAGTTTGCTGTAGCGATCCTGCTTAATGTATTGACTGAATCTGTTGCTGCTACCCAGTAATTTTCAGATTCATCCCAAAGTAGTTGAACATTACCATAATCCCCACGCTCGACCTCAATACCAGCATCTGTACCTGTAGCTGGTATCCCGGTAGCATTATTATTCAGTACGATTATATTATCATCAATAGTAATTGTTTCAGTATTAATATAGGTAGTGGTACCACCTACAGTAAAGTTACCAGTAACCTCCAAATTACCATCTACAGTAGCAGAGTCTAGAGTTGTTATACCATCAACATTAAGATTCCCTGTTACATCTAAATTTCTCGTAACACTTAGGTCTCCGCCTACAGTAGCAGAGTCTAGAGTTGTTATACCATCAACATTAAAATCTACCGAAACCTCAACATTATCAAAGCTGCCAGTTGTACCATCGACTCTTAAAAACTGAGCACTGTCTCCTTGTAGAGCTAATCTTCCTAGATCTGTGGTGACACCAGCTTCCCAGTAATCTCCGAGTTCATTCCATTGGATTACTGCGGAATCGCTGCCGGGTCTATCTACTGCCAGACCAGCCCTATTAATATCCTGTACCGCAATTCCATCATTCATAACTTGATAGGCTGCGGCGGTTCTAGTATCTCCAGTGAAAGTAACCAGTCCTCCTACGGTAAAGCCCCCAGTTACTTCTAAATCCCCACCAACTGATATATTGGCTGTGATAGTAGCAGAGTCTGCTTCAAGACCAGTGGTATTAATTCCAATCGCACCTATATCGATGGTGGTGTCCCCAACTGTGAATGTTGTACCATCGAACGTAAAGTTACCGTCATCCTCAAGCTCGCCATCTGTACCGGCGATTACAATGCGATTGTTTGTAAGATCTTCAACCTTTGCACTCGCTAGAGCCGCAGATGTTCCAATATCAATATTGGAAACTGCAAGAGTATCCGTGGTGGTGTTATATGTTAGGTCGGCATCATCGGCAATTTCATCACCAGATCCCACTATGACAATTCTTCCATTTGTAAGGTCTGTAACTTTTAGAGTACCAATAGTTGCGCTATCTGCTGCCAACTCATCTGCGTTCACGGTTCCATCAAAGTAACCATTCAACCATTGCTTAGTGCCAGAACCTAAGGATCTTTTATTACCTTCAGAAGGCACAATGTCCGTATCCACTTGACCGTTAATAGAAACTGTATCAGTAGATGCATTACCAAGGTCAACGTTACCGTCTACTGTGAAATTTCCCCCAACATCTAAGTCACCAGTAATAGTAGCTGAGTCTGCCTCAAGGCCAGTAGTGTTGATCCCTATGGCTAATCTATTAATGGATGTTTGACCAACATTCAGAGTTGTACCATCGAAAGTAAAGTTAGCGTCGTCTTCAATCTCACCACTAGCACCAACAATAACGACTCTATTATTATTTAGGTCGGTAACTTTTAGCGTTCCGATTGTACCAGAATCTGCATCTAGCCCGGTAGTATTAATACCAGTCGCACCTTTGTCAATAGTAGTATTACCTACTGAAAGAGCAGTACCATCGAAAGTAAAGTTAGCGTCGTCTTCAATCTCACCACTAGCACCAACAATAACGACTCTATTATTATTTAGGTCGGTAACCTTTAATGTACCAATAGTGGCACTGTCTGATTGTAGTTCATCTGCGTTTACAGTACCATCGAAATATCCATGGCGCCACTCTGAATCAGCAGAACCTAGGTCATATAAATTATCCCCCTCAGGTATAATGTTTGATGCCACATTCGCGTTAAATGTTACAGTATCAGTAGCGTTTGTTCCATCGCCCAGATCAATATTTCCATCAGCACCAGCTTTTATAGCAGCTGTGCCATTAATAACTAGATTACCACCAACGTTTAGATTTGTATCAATATCTAAGCTGCCCTTAATATGGCTTGTTGCGGAACTATCTTTTAGATATATTTTAGGGCTGGATAACTGAACCTCATTAATTGAATCTAATCGACCATCAAGTTCAGCAATAGCTGTGGAGACGGTATTGGCTGTGGTCCCCATTGCTACAGAAGTGATCGTACCAAGTTCGGCATCATGTTCGTTTATAGCCCCAACTACTGGACCAGCAGTTGTGGTAAGAGTTGATACGTCGCCAACTGAATCTAAAAGCTGGTTAAACCTCAGCCTTTGCGTGTTCATGGTATTGGATAAGTTTACATAAGGTATCTTTGAATTAGCCATTTGTACCGTTCTCTAATAGTTGCTGCAGCATTGCTTTTATTTCCTGGACGTCAGATTTTAGGCCCTCGATCTCTTCACGCTCTTTTCTTTTTTCATTAAGTAGAATTTCCTGTCGTCTTATTTTGTTCTTATTTATATTCATTATCATACCAGTCTTAAGATCTCTTACAAAGTCTTTGTGGCCTTTTATGGGTAGATAGTCTTCCATTAGTATGTTGTAATCGATCTAAGATTATATAATGCAGGCGGTCTCGCCTGGTTAGATGCAGACATAGTAATCTTCAATTGGTATTGGTCAAATGAGGGTAGATCGAATACATTAAACTCGTATTCCCTAATATCACTTGGATTATCAGATGCAGGAATTTCACTATAATTTGCACCAAGCTTGGAAACGCTAGTCTTACTCATTTCTACCCAATTTTTCTTATAAATGTTTTCGCCATCCTCTTGGTTATTAGTTCTATACCAAACAGAAAATTCTGCCCCAGTAGGCCTAAACGCTTCGACTAGTACGACCAATGATGTCGATGAATACCTTAATGTGTATGGAATACTGATATGCTTGGCCGGGACCGTACCCCCATCTGGTGAGGTTTCTGATGTAAATGGTAGCGTAGTCATAGAGTTTGATAAAGCAGAATCAGCAGATGACCAATTATCCACTAAGAATTGGCTTACCATAAGGCTAGCATCATCTATTCTAATATAAGGTGCCACATATTGATTCGTAGTGGTTAGATTCACATTTAGCTCTGTAGAAGCCCGACCACTAAGTTGAGTTATTTCTTGATTACTGTCCGCAATAACCATAGGGGATTGAAATTCAAAGGGACTCCAGAATGGTATCCGAATATTATTTTTGGACTGATAGGCAATTTCAGTTCCCCCAAAAGATTTACTGCTTGTAAAGTTTCCTGTTATATAGGCATTAGTACTCTGAGGTGAATAGTATGGTATTTCAGCAGTAATCAGATTTATATTATATTGCTCTGTTGCTGACAAACCAGTACCACCACCCCTAACAGAATTAGTTGCAGCGGAATCCATTTTAAATGTATATCCCCATGCATCTGCAGAGTCAATGGTCCTTACACCTAAAATACTGCTTCCCAGAACCCCATTAATTGTATCGTTGGCAGAGAAGCTAAGATCATTATCAGTAAATAGTTCAACCTTGTCACCGGGTTGATAACCATGGGCTGGATGAATAACAGATACACTTGAATCGCCAGCAGTAAAGATCAGTGGATCAAAAGTATAAAATTTAGGATCGTCCAACACACCTGATTCTGTTAATGATTTTCTTGGCGGTATGTTATTCTTTAATTTTACTACATTATTGAGATCAGTTTGGAACACCGCTCGATAGACCTTAAATGCAAGATCCTTTGCCTGATCGGCCTGCCATACAGTTCCATTTGATGAAGAATAGAATGCACCAGAACTAATACTGGTTTTGGGTGCATAAATCTCTGTAGAATTTGCTGCATTCAATATATAATCTAAATCTTTAGATGTATAAACCTGGTATTTATTTCTTGCGGCTGAAGTATGTAAACAAATAGCTAGTACACTTTTAGCTGGTACGAATACAGGCTCATTTAAAGTAAATTTATATTCAGTAGCAGAGGAAAAGGTTGTAGATGGGGTACACCCAGAAGCTGTAATCTCACTCGGTGTAGCCACTACTAAACTTCCCCCGATTCTGTGATTAGGTGAAGGTGACCAGGTATTTAAAGTAGGTCTTAGCTCTAAAATAATAGGCAATGTTGTATCAATTGCCGCAAAGAATATGCCGATACTTGTAATGACCGAGTCTTCAGCAATCACCACTGTTTGAGCTAGTGGGTTAATATTATTTACGGCTTGTAATAAATTTGGCATTTACTTTTCCTATTATACTATTTCTTCACTCGGGGTAGAATTCTGTTGCAACGTTGCTTGAATTTTCTTGGTCTCTGCAATTTCTGCAGCTGTTCCATTAAAGTAATTTTCATATTGCCCGTAGCCGTAGAAAGTAGCCCCAGCAATAGATTTGCATTTATCCAAATTGATTTCATCAATATCAGTTACTATTAAATCTATTCCTGCCGAGGTAATGGGGAAGTTCACGGTATCATTACTTTGTACGAAAAATAAACCGGATAACCTACCAGCTGCAGTTGCTGCAATAGGGGTATCCCCACCACCATTAGTAGGCCCACCTTGAGCAGAGGGGAAGGACGTAGCAGATTTATATTGTTCTCCAGGTTCTAGCAATGCAGAGTTTCTTGCAGCGGATATTAAATCATTCTCTGTTTTACTAGTGTTCACCCACTTGTTAACTAGAACCCCACCAAAGAAGAAGTAATGGGGTATGTTCGGCCTCAATCCATTAAATTCAAAGTATATAAATTTGGGCCTGAAAATAGGGATTGGATCATATCCTAGAGTAAGATCATACTTTGCAGGAGGTGGCGCGGCCTTCTTCACCACCACCACCGGTGTATTATAATTCGGAGCAGGTTTGTGGTTATTGGAGTTGGCCCCAATACTTTCATGATAATCATAAAGACTAAATGTATTTTTGTGTTTCCCACTGTAGACGACTGTGGGCCTTGCCCTCGGGCGTAGTGATACATCTGGTGCTAGAGATGACATTTTGTTATCCTTTTTTTATTTATGGGCCCTTATCCGCACCCGTTTCGCCAGCAGCACTACCGTAATTTGGATACTCATAACCTGCACTCGTCTCGACGAGCGGAGGGTCAAACATGACTTGAGTTACGACGCCTGCATTATTACCAGGTTCGAATAGAGCTGTATTACTGACAGAAGCATACGCCTTATCAACCAATCTTCTTTCGGTCCATCTATCTTCACCTGGGTTTAATCTACCCGATCCATAGAAACCACCTAGATCAAATTGGTTAACATTCTCATACTGTGTAGGTTTATCCTGAGATATATATACTTCTTCTGTAAACGTCGGCCAAACTGTTTGGCCCTTTCTTACAACACCACTAGAATTGACCTCATCATATGACAGATTTATTTTTCTTCTATAAACCATAGGGGTTAAATATGATCCCCTGATATCTCCTCTATAATCAACATCGTTTATATTACTTTGGACGAGACTATTAAATCCATCCCCAACAAATCCATTAATCTCTCTTACAGTCCCATTTTCATCTACAACAGAAAGATTCATAAGATCCAATTCTGCCAGGGCTAATGTTGAAAATCTTTCTGTGGCTTGAAGTCTTCTGTCCATCGCCCGAAGATCCCGCATCTTAAATCCACGGTTATCTGTTGGGGTTATCCCTAAGTCATTTTTATTTAATACGTATGGGTTCAAAGATATAGTGCTTAGAACCATATGGTTTGGAGGGATGTTCTCAGGAGGTCTTGGAACTACGCCGGAGTTTCCAGAATAATTAGATAATATCCCTTCTGGTGACATAGTTAATACATCTGTTCTCGGTAGCCAATATCTAGCATAGCTGACAGTCATTTTATCAGTATTTTGTGGGATTGGCTCTATTCTTGTAAAGTTGCCACTAGCATCTTTTGTAGGTCTTAGGTCAATATAGTCACTGAGTTTGATTTGAATGCCATTTTGTTTAGTATAGTATGGAATGTCACCCCAATCAAAATCTGGGTTTCCAGTATAGGATGCAGGTCCAAAATATCCTAATGCATATGATGGGGTTGGAACACTATGTTCAAAGTAACGATATTGGACCCAAAAAGTTCCAGAAGGAGGTGTCGCTCCAGCTTTCAATCTTAATTGACCTGGACCATAATAATTATCTCTTTGACCGTTGTCCGTTATAAATTTATACGTAATATCTGTCAGATCTGTATCATCATAGACCTTATTAAATTTAAAAATATCTGATTTGGATAGATTAACTATACCATTGGTCAAAGACAGGTTTGAATCATTATGCCAGTTACCTGATGCAACAGTCGGTGTAATTGTTTTAGTTTTTAGCTGTGACGTCTCACTAGTATATAATAGTGCGTGGACAGGTTTATTTTCTGGTAATCCATCAATTGTAACACTAGTATTTCCAACGCCGCCAGAAGTAATAGTCGGAGTGGTATATAGTTGTCCTCCACTGTCATAAGCAACAATCCAATCTTCATACTTTTGCAATGTCCCATCGCTCAGCCCAGTTAGGTTAAATGAAACCGCACCACCAATTGGGGTTCCGGTAGCTATTCTAGCCACATCAGTAGAAAACGATTGAATATCTTGAACCCTGGCGTTTGATAGCGAGAATAGCATAGTATTATCATCTCTATCAAGAATATCAAAATCGCCTTGGAAATCACTTAAGATTGCAAAGTTACCTGAATCAACGCCGATACTTCTAACCGCTTTAATACTTGCAGGTGTACCATTCATTAGGCCGTCAGAATCCATATTCAGGTCAAATACATGAATTCTATAGAAATCGCCAACTTTGTCTACGTTTCTCACACGCGCCGTACCGTACGAGTGCGTGTCAGCGAATACAAATGCCGACGTTGTATTTG
>Ga0181594_10001206_pt1 | contig 24236 bp, 19 predicted proteins | sample 071ome_18_FD_145603 | JGI IMG/M metagenome (GOLD analysis project Ga0181594, IMG submission 145603) | Coastal salt marsh microbial communities from the Groves Creek Marsh, Skidaway Island, Georgia - 071413BT metaG (spades assembly) | ecosystem: Environmental > Aquatic > Marine > Intertidal zone... | reverse complement strand
GTCGAGTTTGTGCTGCGCCAGGGCTTCTTGTTCCAAAATCTCGTCGCGGAGCGTCTCGAAACGCGCGAAACCTTCGTCGAACGTGCGCACCTGCCCGCGGTCCAGCCACGCGGTGCTGCGCGAAAGATTCGACAGAAAACGCCGATCGTGACTGGTCATCACAATGGCCGCGCGCATATTTGCAAGCTCGCTTTCCAGCCACTCGATGGCCGGCAGGTCGAGATGGTTGGTGGGCTCGTCCAGCATCAGAATATCGGGGTCGGGCGCAAGCACGCGGGCAAGGGCACAGCGCCGCGCTTCGCCCCCTGAAAGTTTTGACGGGTCTTCATCGCCGCGCAGGCCGAATTGGGTCAGGAGGTATTGCGCCCGGTGCGGATCGAAATGCGGATTGTCGTGTTCGCCGAGGCCTGCTTCTACATATGCCAGCGCCGTCTCAAATCCGGCGAAGTCGGGCTCTTGCGGCAAATATCGCACTGACGTGCCTTGCTGCAGGGCGCGCTCGCCGGATTCCGGGTCTATCAACCCAGCGGCGATTTTAAGCAGTGTCGATTTCCCCGACCCGTTCCGTCCCACCAGGCACAAACGCTCGCTTTCACTGACCGAAAACGACGCGCCGTCCAACAGCGGCGGCCCGCCGAAGGTCAGATGAATATCGCGTAAAATGAGAAGAGGCGCAGCCATGACCGGCAGGTCATAGCATCAATCGCGTGTGTCGCCATATGCCCTATTGCGGCGGCGCCCTTGGATCAATTGCCATTTGGCGTTCCCGTCTTTACACCCGTAGGCGTTCAAATATTCGCAGTCCCGCCAATGCAGCAAGGAAGCCAAATTCTGGAAGTCCGTTCCTCCTCTCAAACGGATTCTACGGTTCTGCACATCTCCGGCCGGGCGGATTCCGCGAACGCCGATAAACTGGAAAAGTCCGTCAGCGATGTCGTGAGCGGTTCACACAAGCGTGTCGTTCTCAATCTCTCCGACCTCCTTTATATTTCCAGCGCCGGGCTTCGCGTATTTGTGATCGCAGCCCAAGATTTGCGCGCGCGGGAGCACGCTTGTGCTGGCGGCGCCCACCGCCAACGTGCGCGACGTTTTGACCGTCGCCGGGTTTACCAGCCTTTTTGAAATCATCGACAGTCTGGGCGACCTTGAGCACAGCGACTGAACCAGATGGGGTAAGTCCCGCCCGAAAGGGCAATGAGCCGGGCGGTTCAGGCGCCGGCGTTCTATTCGCGCTCGGCCGCGCTTTTAGCGATCCCATGCCGAGCAAGGCGTCACCCGAAGTCAGGGCCGAGCAGGTCCGTCTGGTGTTCGCCGGAACACGTTCGGGCGTTGGTGTCTCCTTAATCGGCGTCGCCTTCCTTTTCTTGGTGCAATTCGAATTCGTGCCCCTTGCGCACCTCATCACCTGGGCGGCGGCGATGACGACAATCCTGCTCGCCCGCGTATGGGTGTGCAGCCGCTTTGAGGCTCGCGCGCCCGGCCCGCATGAGATGACATTCTGGCGGTGGTGGGTGATCCTGTCATTGGGGGCAACCAGTCTTACCTGGTCCAGCTTTGTCTTGTTTCTGATGCCCGCCGGTGCCGTCGCGCAGCAAATGTACACCGTCATGATTCTGGCGTGCTATGCGTCGGGGTCTACTCTTTCAATGTCGTACCTGTGGTTCTGCTTTCTGGCGTTCTTCGCGCCGATGGTGGTGGTCATCCCGCTACGTTTCGCAGCATTGAATGAGCCCTACACATTGATCACGGCCATTACGTTCGTGGTGTTCTCGTATTTCCTGTTCGTCGCCTCGCGCCTGCTCAATATCACGACCACCACCAACATCATGCTCAAGCTCGACAACAAGGACCTTGCCGACAAAGCGCAGCAGGAGACCCGGCGGGTGGAAGCGGCCCGGCTTGAGCTGGAGCACCTGACTCAAGAGCTACGCGCGTCCAATGACATATCGGAACGCGCACTCGAGCAGATGACACAGGATCTGGCGCTCGCGAAAAGTTTGCAGGAAGCTATTTTGCCGCACGATTTCGCGGCGCACTCTGGTTACGAAATCAGTGCGTTCATGCACGCCGCGCGCCAGGTGGACGGCGATTTCTATGATGTATTTTATATCGACGAGAAGCATCTGGGTGTTGCCATCGCTGACGTTTCAGGCAAGGGCGTCGCGTCCGCGCTGTTTATGGCCATGAGCCGGGCGCTACTCGGGTCTGTCGCCGAAGAACTAAGAATGCTGTCGTTGGTGTTGAGTGAAGTCAACAGGCGATTGAAAGCGCAAAACCCGATCAAACTGTTCGTGACTATGTTCTACGGTGTCATTGATCTGGAAACCGGAAAGATCACGTTCGGAAATGCCGGCCATGAGAGTCCGCTGTTGGTGCGCGGTGACGGCTCCGTTCAGCCGCTGGATCCGACGGCGGGCATGGCCCTGGGTGTCGAGGCGACCGCGACCTACGCGGAAAAGACCGCAATTCTTTCCTCGGGTGACACGCTTTTTCTCTATACCGACGGTATCAACCAAGCCTTCGATTCCGGGCAGAACATGTTCGGCCGCGACCGCTTGGTGTCGGTTCTTAAAAAAGCGAACGGCGCCTCGCCGGAGGACATCGTTTCGACCGTCATTGGAGATGTTGAAAAATTTGTTGGTGATTTCGAGCAATCCGATGATCTCACTTGCCTTGCGCTCACGTTCAAGGGGGGTAAATCACCGGCCAGCGAGTCTCATAACTTTGAAATCGAAAACGACTTGAAGCAAATCGCGGCGCTTCAGGCCAAACTCGAACCATTGCTTAAGCGCAGCGGCGCCTCGGACAAAGATGCGTTTCAGCTCAGCGTTTGCGTGGACGAATATCTTTCGAATCTTATTTCTTATGCCTACAAGGTCGGCGGCTATCATAAGATTCAGGTGCGCATGTCCGCCATGGAAGATGCAATTGCCATTATTATTGAAGATGACGGTGCGCCGTTCGATCTGCGCGAACACGAGCCCGCACCGGACTCCGCGCCCATCTCATCCTCGATGTGGGCACGGATGATGTCCTCGAAATTTGTTTCGGCTGTAAACCCAAGCGCCAACGCGCGGACCGGGTTGAACGCCTTGGGCCAGCTATGCACCAGCCGGGCGATATTTTCGTCCGGCTCCGCTTTGATCAAGGCCACGGCTTTTTCACCGGCGATCTTGCGCAACGCCTCGATTTGCTCGGCCACGGTTGCCGACACGCCGGGCAGGTTCAGGGCGCGCCGCCCGCCGAGTGATGACAACTCTGCCTCGGCCGCAGTGACGAGAAAACCCACCGCTGAACGCGGACTTGCATGCCAAGCGCGCACGCTGCCCTCTACCGGCAGCACGGCCTCTTTGCCGGCCAAGGGCTCGCGAATGATGTTGGAGAAAAATCCCGACGCGGCGGCGTTGGGTTTTCCGGGCCGCACGCAGATGTTGGGCAGGCGCAAACTCACCCCGTCGAAAAACCCTTTGCGCGAATAATCGTTGATCATCACCTCGCACATGACCTTTTGCGCGCCGTAACTTCCCAACGGCGCGGTGAGAAAATCGTCCTCGATCACATCGGGCAGCGGCGATCCGAATGCGGCGATGGAAGACGTGAACACAACGCGCGGGCTGTATTGACCTCCGCTCTTTTTGTGTTCCCGGACCACCGCATCGAATATCTGACGCGCGCCGTCCAGATTGACGCGGTAGCCCTTCTCGAAATCGGCCTCCGCTTCGCCGGACACAACGGCGGCCAGGTGAAAGATGACATCGGGTTTTTTCCGGGTCCATGTGTCGGCCGCGCCGGGCGCCGATAAATCTTCGCCCGCCGTTGTAACTTCACCCGCGAAATATTCAGGCGCTTGCGGCGCGGCTAAATCGACTAGGTCCAATGCCGTGATGGCCTGACCGCTCAATTTGCCTGCACCGGCCAGCCGGCGCACTAGCTTCGCGCCGATCATGCCGCCCGCCCCTGTTATGAGAATCCGCATTACGCAAATATCTCATCAAAGAACGCGCGCATCGCAATCCAGGACCGTTTGTCGGCGCTCTCGTTATATAACGTGTAGGGCAAAAGAGAGCTGTCGGCGGCCGGGTTGGTAAAGCTGTGCACGGTGCCGCCGTAATTGATCACCTGCCAGTCGGCGCCCGTCTGGCGCATCTCTTCCTCAAAGGCGACGACTTGATCGGGCGGGATGGATGGATCGTCGGCGCCGTTGCACACCAGCACGCTCGCGCTCACCTTGCCCTTCTCTGCGGGCAGCGGCGCGGTGAGGTTGCCGTGAAAACTCACCACGCCTTTTACGGGCGCGCCGTTCCGCGCCAGTTCCAGAACCGTGGTTCCGCCGAAGCAGTATCCGATGGCGGCCATGCGCGATGTGTCGACCGTTGAAAGGCCTGCCAGGGCATCGAGCGCCGCGCGTGCGCGCACGCGTAAGGCAGGCCGGTTTTCCCGCAAGGGATTCATCAAGGGGCCGATCTCTTTCAGGGTCTCGCCGCGTTTGCGGTCCCCATACAAGTCGGCGGCCAAGGCGACGTAGCCCAAGTCGGCGAGCATCTTGGCCCGGTCCATGACGTGTTTGCCCAGCCCGAACGCTTCGTGCACCACCAGGATTCCCGGGCGTTTTCCGGCATGCGACTCGTCGTACGCCAGGTACCCCCGGCACGTCACATTGCCGTCCTTATATTCAAGATCTTCGGTCTTCATATCCCGGCTTACCCCGTTTGAATGCCTACATTTCCGCGCCCGGCGACTGGAACGGTGTCAGCGCCGGTTTGCATGGCGTCTCCAAAAGAGCCCCCGGATCCAATATTGCCATGCAATAAAATCATATTGCACTGCACAATTTGAATACACATGCCCTAGCCGTGTCCGCTACCATTCTTATCGGGAGGCTACACCACCATTAGCAATGTTAGGAAAGTTAGTAGCCATGAAAAAGTCAGTTACGTTACCAGCGATCTTCTTCCTCACCACCGTCTCGGCCGCCCAGGCCCACGACACCAGCACAATCCATAGCCTTCTCGACAAAAGCGCAGATGCCGTCACCGCGAAAAATTGGGTCGCGGGCGCCGGAGCCGCGTCCGATCTTGTCGAGACCGAAGGGCTTACGCCCCTGCAAACCGCCATGGCGCAGAACAATCTCTGCATTCACATGACTCAGCTTCAAAGATTCGGAGGCGCTTTGGATGCTTGCGATGCGGCTGTTGCGTATGCCCCGGAAGCTTGGGCGGTATACGTCAACCGCGGCAACTTGCTCTACGCCATGGGCAAGAGAGGTGCGGCAAAGGCCGACTACGCCAAAGCCAAGACGCTCAATCCCACCGAACCGGCGGTCGATTAAGCGGCGGCCTTCAAAGACACCACCACCTACGTCGCGCTCACCATGAGCGCCGGCGAACAAGTTGGAAGCAGCGCATCGCAGTAGTCTTCCATGAGGCCTGGCCGGCGGGCACCGTGTAGGTGCTCGCCGACCAGAGCGACCGCCGTCTAGACTTATCGTCTTTAGGCGGCTAATTTCCCGCCCGTCATGAACGCCATGCACACCACTTTGCGGATTAGCACGCGAATTAGCACCGCGGCCCCTTCACAGGGCCGTTGTTCGCTCGCGCGTGCCCACATTTTTCCGCAAAGGATTTGCCATGGTTTCCGTTCAAGACTCTCAACCTTGCCGTTTTACGGTTAGGTACGCCGGTAATCTTACCGTCCTCTCCCGCGTCCTCGACATTCTCAACCGCTTCGATTTGGAACCGGCGTGGTTGTTCACGCGCGTTGATCAGAAAGGTGCCTTCCGTTTGGATGTGCGTCTCGTCGCTGTCTGCGATCAGCGTGCAAACGTTATCGCCGCGCGCATCGGTAATCTGGCCGACGTCACCAGGGTCAGTTTTGAATTGTTGAAAGATAAAACGCCGCCGGGCAGTGCGCGCGTGCCAAACCTAAACCGAATTGCTGGTTAGGCCACAAGCTAGGCCATCGGCGGCAGAATGCCTTGTGGCCGCTCAATGTCCGGGCGCTCCGGACGGTTCGGTGCTTCCGGGCGAATGAACTTCGGAATCTCCGGCACTTCGGGGCGCGGCGGCGCCACACGCTCGGGCCGGGTAACCTCGGGGCGCACCGTCGAGGGGCGCAGGTCGGGGCGGGCGGCGTGAATGGTCACAACCGTGCGCACCTTTTCGATGCCGCTCGCGGTAATTCTGTTGGGCGCGGCGATGCGGCCCGTAATCACGATACGGTCGTTGATCTGTGTGCCCGCGGGCAGCGCCGCGCCTTCGACAGTGATGCCGTGGATGCTGACCGCGCCCCCTGCATCCGCGCTCTTCGGCGCATAGGCTTCCAGGGACACGTCGCTGACCTTTTCATCGAAGGGCAGCGGCGCTTCGCCGATCACCACATCGGGTGTAAAGGTGCCGTTGATCATCCGGCCTGCCGCGAAGACTTGCGCGCCGGCTTCAGGTGCGCTGACAACGGTGCCGTTCATCGGAATACTGAGACCGCCCACTTGAACCGCACCATTGCCGACAACGCTCGCGGTGCCGCGCACCATGATGCGTTCATCCTTGGGCTGCTCATCCACACGGGTCGCAATGATCGTGCCGTCTGCCCAACGCAGACCGGACACGCTGACAATGTCACCCGTCGAAAGATCTTCGAAGGCGCGTTTCGCCGCATCGTCGCCGCCGAGGTTCAGGCGGATTTTCTGGCCCAGCACCATCATGGTTTCGCCGGCGTGATCGATGGAGGTGATGGGGCCGGTGACCGCGTGCTGAATGTCGATGGCATCCAAATACAGTTTGCCGTCCTTGGTGCCGGCCACGGCGCGAATCACCTGGCCGACCTTCAGCGCTTCCAGCGTTGCGGGTTTACCATCCGTCTCAACGTCGGTGCGCGGATCGAACTCCAGCTTCAGTCCGTTGACGATGATGGAGCCGAAGCCGGAAATGGTGCCGACAATGCCGGTGCCGCCAATACCGTCGCCGTTCTGCTCGCTGTTTTGGGCATGCTTGATTCCGGTGCCGCCGACACCGTCGCCGTTTTTCGGATCATAAGCGGTTTGGGTGACGCTGGTGGCGCACGCGGCCAGCAAAGACATGGGCACGCACACAAGCAGCGCCGCCGCGATGTGCCGCAGCGCGCTCAACCGTTCTTGCGTGCTCTTTCCCCTGCTCATGCCGGTCTTTCGATCCGTTCCCGTGTCCTCTGATCGACCTTTATACAAGCCCCGCAATACGTTCTTTTCGAGGCATTTTCTCCAACTGATACAAACGCCTGATACCCTAAAGACGTTTCAAAATCGCGGTTTATTCGCCCGTCTCTTCAGGCGCCGCTCCAGCAGCATCGCTTAACGTATTGAAATTACTGCTGCCCTGATGAAAGTACAGCCCGAAATTCATGCGCCGGTCGGCGCCGGGTTTGCCCTTGTCCTGGGCCGCCAGCTTCAGGGCCATCCGGTTAACAGCCAGAAGGGCCCGCATGCCCTCGCGCTCGGCGGCATCATTTAATTCGGCCACCGATTCGTTTGTCAGATCGCTGTAGTGCACGCTGCGCTCCAGCGACGGATTGCCCTCGGCCAGCAGGTTACGCACCGCGGCGGCCAGGTGGTCATGCACGTTGCGCCCCAGGAAGAACGCCTTTTCATCAAAACCTTTGTCCGGGGCGAACGCCGCTTGGTTCAAATGCACGCGGCCGTCTTCATCCAGGCTTGCGACGCCGAGGCGCACCCATTCGTCCAGCACCGCGCGCGGGCGCACGTCTTTGGTGATGCCTTCGATCAGCGAATCAAAAGATGGCGCGCCGGATGATGGACCTGTGCGGGGGAGGGGGAGAGGCCGGCCCTGATCGTCGGTGGTGTCCTCCGATCCCACCCAGCGCGCCACCGCCAGCGCGCCGATGCCCACAGAGTGGGGCGCGCCGGTATCTTTGTCATTGGTGGGGTTTTGTTCGGCCGCTTCGCGCAGCCGTTTGACGTCTTTGCGGTGAACGCCCGTCAGCAGGCTCACGCGCGAATCCGTTTGCCGCTTTCCGTTCACCGGAAATTCCGAAACCGCGATGTCGATGTAGATTTCCTTCAACATCTCTATCAGCGACGGCAGGCCGACACCTTTCGCGATCAGCAGCCGCACCAGCGGGCGCAGCACGCGCACCACGGCGGCCTTCAGCGGCTTGCCGTTTTTTTTCACCTGTGCGGCGTTCATCGCACGGCTCCGATCATCACGCGTTCTATCGGCAAGCGTCCGGTCGGGGCGCGGGAGTCGGGCAAGGGTTTAAGCGGGGTTTTGTACAGTTTGGGCATCGGAGTTGGGCGGCGGCGTTGCATCTTCAAAAATTGGAGCCGGGGCGACTCTGCCCCTTAAGCCGCAGTATACCTATTTGTGGGATTAATTCCCACAAAAATGTTGACAAGCCTGTAATGCGGTCCTAGCCTATCCTTGTCCGTGGGAATAATTCCCACATAACGAAAATGGAGTGTAGCAACGTACAGGCATATGCCAACCCCGAGACCGTGTTCAGGAAGACCTTGTGATACGGCCTTGTCCCTCACTGCCACGAGTCATTTCCTACCCCGGTGATGGTTCAAGGTCTTTGTCTTCTCCCGCCCGCCGCGCCCAGGGCGTACATGCCGCAAGGCCCCGGCCCGGCGCCGGGCGGGAGAAGACCCTTCCGCTAAAAAACGAACGCAAAACGGTTATCTCGGGAACCTCGCTTCGGCAGCCTCGTTAAGAGCACCTGATTTGAATAACACGCCTGCGGGAAATTGAGGTCAGGGTCGGGTATTCGACCATCGCTATCCGCCCGTCCGCGCACAGATAGACCCCGAAATTCGATCCTGGCCCCAGTTTCCCGTCTCAACCTCCAAAACGCACTCTTCACCACATCAAAACCGTGGCTTTTTGCACCTAAAACCGTGAAACCTGCGCACAACATGCACGGTGAACCGGCGTAGCGCGCACGGCTAAACGGCTCTATTCCGCCGTAAATCAATAGAAAATCCGCGCAGACTTACGCCTCGCGCCGTTTGAGATCGCGCACAAGAAAACGCCCGGGGTGCAGCGCGGTCATCACATCACGCTCCAACGGCCACGGCTCACCGGTGATATGCGCGGCCAAAATCTCGGCACTGAGTGCGGCGGCCGTAAACCCGCGCGAGCCGAGCGCGGTGAGCACATACAATCCTGCTTGATACGCCGCCGGCGGATATTTCGCCCACGGATGGCCGTGCCTCACTTCCGCAAAATCAGACAGATACGCGCCTTGATCAGGCACCGGCCCGCACATGGGCAAGTGATCGGGCGAGGTGCAGCGCACGCCCGCACGCCCGTGCACGCCCGCGAGTGAGTCTGCATCCAACAGGTCCGGTAAAACCGCGTTGATGGCCTCGATATTGCGCGCATCATCAGTGCTGTTCGCGGCAACGTCGTCGCTTCTTGCCGCGTCGGTGACGTCAAATGTCGCGCCGATGGAATGCGCGCCGCGGCTTTGCGGCGTGATATACGCACCGAAGGACAACACCGTGCGCAAATTTGCGCTCATCGCCGTGGGCGGCACCATGCTGATTTGTCCCCGGCGCGCGGCCAGCGGCAGCCATGAAGTAAACGGAATGGAACTCGTGCCGAGTCCGTTTGCAAGAATTACGGCATCAGCTTGAGTAATGACGTTCCCGCTGCCGTTTGCGATTTGCCAGAGGCCGTGCGTATGAGTCAGCGAGACCGCATCGGTGTTGAGAAATACGTTTGAATTTTGTGCAAGCATTTCACACAGCATGCGCGGGCGCACCCATCCGCCGTTGGGAAAATACAGCGCGCCGCGCTCGAGCTTGATGCTGGCAATGTCCGAAGCTTCTTTGGCCGAAACGCCGAACAGAAATGGTTCGGGCAGAACTGCGGACTCAAGAATACTTTCTTGCCGCGCGGATTCTTTTTCATCCGTCGCCAGCTGAAGCACGCCGCAGCGGTCGCGGAAAAACGCGGTGTTCGCCTCCGCAAGAGTCTCCAAATCATTCAGCACAAACGGCCACGCCGCCGCGTAAAACTTTCCATCCAGCGCATCGGGTGAAGCGGTCAAGCGCGGCAACAGAATGCCGACCGGATTGCCCGATGTTTCCGCCGCGATCTTGCCGCGCCGCTCGATGATGGTGGTGCGCCAGCCGCGTTTGTTCAGCGCATAGGCGGCGCTCGCCCCGGCAATGCCCGCGCCGATAACCGCCGCATGACCGCGCTTGCCGTGGGAACTGGGCGGATGTGCGAACCAAGGCTGCAAAAGGGTTTCGGTTTGCACGCCGCCGCGAAATCGTGCGCGGATCATCTCCCGCTTCTTGCCGAACCCGGCGACTTTTGAAACATCGAAGCCCGCCGCATCGAGCCCGCGCCGCACCTCGCTTGCCGCACTGAACGTCGCAAGGCACGAGCCGCCGTGATCGGTATGGGAGAGCCGCGCGATTTGTTTGAACACTTCCGCGCGCCACATGTCCGGATTACGGTCCGGCGCGAAGCCGTCGAGAAACCACGCGTCCACCCGCGCTTCGAGTTGGGTGAGCATCTCCAGCGCGTCGCCGAACAGCAGAGTCAGCGAAATACCATTAACGGCATCGTCGCCGGGGATGTGCGGAAACACGCGCATAAACCCCCGCTGCGGCTGCGGATAAGCGCGCTTCAATCCGCGTACAAGGGTGTGCAGTTCCGGCCATGTTTCCAAAGCCTCGCTGAGTTCACTTTGGAGAAGCGGAAACCCTTCGACCGCGATGTAATGCAGCCGCGCATTTTTCACGCGTCTGCGCCGCCACGCGTCCCAAGTGGCCAGAAAGTTCAGTCCAGTGCCGAAGCCGAGCTCGCAAATCGTATAATCGTGGCCGTCCTGCCAGGCACCCGGCAGGCTGCAGCCGTCCAGAAAAACGTACCTGGATTCCGCAAGGCCGTCCTCCCGGCTGTAATAAACGTCGCCGAAACGCTCGGCCACGGGCACGCGGCCCGGCGCCCAGGCCAGTCCTGGGCTCGGCAACGCACGGCCGCGCGGCGCGACCTCTTCCGGCATTCTGATGATCCCCCGAACATATTTTCGCCTTAGTATAACAACAAATTCACCGGTGCTGACCTTTGCGCTTGATTCGGTGCGGCGCTAAGGTTGGCGCGACGTTTAACCAACCGGGAATGGCGTCCGCCGTAAGGCCGCACAACTGGGAGCGTCCCGTCCCCGTTCCACAGTCGGCGACAACATTGCGGCGAGGATCGATGCCATAGGGGCGATGACGCGGCTTTCGAATATCATTGCTGGGACTCTTGCCGTACTGGCCATGCTGCCGGTGTGTCTGTGTTTTGACGCCCAGGCCCAACAGGCAAGCTCAACCACTCAGGAAATCGTAACGGTGACCACCGCCGACGGCTTGCATCTGCCCTCAGTATTCACTGCGCCGGCCGGCGGGGCTTATTCCGGCGGGCCGGCCATTCTGCATCTGCCCGACGGTCCCGGCACCAGTTCCTTGCGCGCCGATGATGCCGCCCGCTTTGCCGCTGAAGGATTGGCGCAGCAAGGCTACGTCAATCTCAGTTTGGAAACGCGCTATGTGCAGTCTTATGCCTTTAGTGAATTCGACGATGCCATCGCCGATGTCCGCGCGGCCATCGACATGCTGGTCTTGCGCGGGTTTACAGACGTCGTTCTTTCCGGTCACGGCCTAGGCACGCTGCTGGCGGCGCGCTATCTGGTGGAGACCGGCGACGATCGCATACGCGCGGTGATCTTTTACTCTCCAAGTCCCAACCTTGCCGAAGCCTGGCGCGATGAAGCGGGCGAAGATAAATATTGGGACACCGTGGACATGGCCTCCCAAGCCCTGAAGGACGGCGGGCGCGGGGTGTTCATCAATCTGGGCGGCGGATTGATCTTTACGCCGACGGCTTTTCTCGATTGGTACGGACCGACCGCAAAAACCTCCCTGACGGCCAATCTTGCAGGCATCGATGCGCCCCTGTTTATCGCCGCCGGTGCGCAAGACCCCAGCGTCGCCAAAGGGCGGTTGGATCAGCTTAAATCTCTCGCGTTCCTTTCGCCGCAAGCGGACACAAAAACCTACGCGCGTACGGGCCACGATTTCAAAGGCGCGCGTGATACGCTGGCGGCCGATACCGCGAACTGGCTGTCAGGTTTAGGGATCACGCCGGTTGCGCGGATCAATACCAAAGTCGTGAGTGTCACGGCGCGCGACGGATCGCCGCTGTCCGGCATTCTGTATGAGCCTGTTTCGCCTTCAGGTGGACAAAACAAACCGGCCGTCCTGATCGCCCATGGCTGGACCGGTGATGTCATGCGTTCGGTGTCCCATTGGCTAGGCCGGAGTCTTGCCCAGCAGGGGTACACAGCGCTTGCTTTTCAAACGCGTTCGTCTGGGTTTCGCGGCATCGTCGCGGGCACGCTGGAGAGTGTGCCGGATGATATCGCCGCTTGGGTCGATTTTATGTCGCGCGGCAATTACGGTCCGCTCATTGCCGCCGGTCATTCCACGGGAAGTCTTTGGTTCAGCTATTATCTGAATGAAACCGGCGATGACCGCATAAAGGGTGCTGTATACCTCGCGCCCATGCGCGATATGCCGCGCCATGCCAGGTTGGCCATGGGCGAGGACCGCTACGTGCGAACGGTGCTGGAGGCGCAAGAAGCGGTGCGCGACAACAAGGGTGACTCGCATCTGATCACGGCGCCGTTCCCGCAGGCGGCTTACGACGAAGACCCGCGCCAGCCGATGTACCTGGCCATTCCCGGCGCCGGGTTTACTTATTATCACGCCGATAGTTTCTTGAGTTATTGGGGACCGGCGTCCAAGGCCGTGCATAAACGCCTTGTCGCGGATTTGGATATTCCGGTTCTGGCATTGGGCGGCTCGCGCGATCCATTCATGCAAGGCGCGTATCTGATCGAGTTCAGCGAGGCCGCCGGTGAGAAGGCCGAGTACATCTTTTACGGCGGTCCGGATGGGGCCACCAATGCCTTTGATGACTTTGAAACCCGCACGACCGAAGACATTGCCGCGTGGCTAAACAAAAACTTCTAGCGCGCCTGCGTCAGTGGACGCGCAGCAGACCGTCCACGTTTCTGAATTCCGACGGTGAGATGAGTTGGGTCTGACCGACGGTTACGGAATGAAGCTTTCCGTCGAGATTGCTCTCCCAGAAATTCAGAAATTTTGTGAGGACTGGAAATTTCGGGGCCAGATCGAGTTCTTGCCAGATGAATTCCTGCAGGAGCTTTGGATGATCGGGCATGTGGTAAAAAATTTGAGCGGTGGTGAGACGGTAATTTTCTAACTGCATCTCCAAACTGGACATCTACTCTCCTTGGACGATTGCGTCACGTTCTACCAATAAAACGCGGCGGCTTTTGCACACGCGCAAAAGAATCGTGCCAGAGAGAATCCAGGGGAGCAAGAATCGCGTGATGCATTTGTTTCAGAGTCAACGTTTTGGCATCACCATCCAATGAGTGCTAATGCGCGGACACTTCTAATGGGCGAGAAGTTTTGTACGGGTGGCGCATGAACAACACCAAAAACGCCATAGCAACAATAACGGCGGACATGGACAGAAAAGCGTCTCCAAACGCAAGCATTTGAGTTTGAATCATCACTTCGCCCACCAAGCGCGGGCCGGCCATGGGGTCGTTCAGCGTCATGCCTTGCTCCCCCAACCATTGATGAAGCTGTGGATTGTAAGGCGTTATGTGATCACGCAGAACCTGCCAGTGGTACTCGCCGCGGTGCGCCACCAAAGTCGCCATGGCCGCGATCCCTATCGAACCGCCGATGGAACGCACCAAAGCGAACATGCCGGCGGCACCATCCATCATATGTCTGGGCAATGTCTCGTAGGCGATAGTTGAGGAGGGAATGAAGAACAGCCCCATTCCCATGCCTTGCACAATGGATGGAATGACAATCCATCCTGCGCTCGAATCCAATGGGAGAAGAACATAAATGTAGGTGCCGCCGGCAATCAGAAGGGCGCCGACGAACATCAGCGCGCGTGGATCGACCTTGTTTATAAGACGGCCGACCATGAACATTGAAACGGCAACGGCCAGCCCGCGCGGCGCCATAATAAGTCCAGCAACGTCGGCGGGATATCCCATCACACTTTGCACCATAATCGGCAGAATGGTCATGATGCCGAAGACGCTCATGCCGAAGGCTGCAACCATAGCCGATGCCGTGGCGAAGTTCAGATCCCTATAGACACTGAGGTTCACGATTGCGCCCGGCCTGCCCCAGGCATGACCGGCGAAAGCAAGACCGCCTACAAGCGCGATGACCGCAAGGAGCTGAATGAGTTCTGAGCTGAACCAATCCTTCGAATGGCCAAGATCGAGCATCAGCTGCAATGATCCCACAGCGATGATCATGAGGACGAGGCCCTTCCAATCGGTGCGTGCGCGCTTGCCGGCCACTTCGGGAACGAAGGCCGATGCCAGGAGAAGGGCAAACAGTCCGACGGGAATGTTCACATAAAATATCCAGCGCCAATTCAGGGCTTCAGTGATGTAACCGCCAACTGTCGGCCCCATCACTGGCGCAACCATCATTCCCAATCCCCAAATGGCCATGCCGCTGCCGCGCTGTTCGCGGGTAAACATGCTCATGATCGTCGATTGGGCAAGGGGAGCCATGGTCGCGCCGGCCATGCCCTGCAAAATGCGAAACAGCACGAGTTGTTCCAAAGACTGCGCCGCGCCGCAGGCTGCGGAGGCGGCCATGAACCCGCCGATATTGAGCAAAAGCAAACGGCGCCGGCCGAGTTTACTGCTTAAGTAGCCGGTCAGGGGCATGATGACGGCGGCCGAAACCATATAGGACGTTACCACCCACGTGACTTGATCGGTGGTTGCGCCGAAGCTGCCCATGATATGTGGCAGGGAGACATTGACGACGGTCATGTCGATGATCTCGAGCATCATCGCCAGCATGACGGAAACGACGATCGCGATGCGCGCGATGCCGGTGGCTTCAGGCTGTGAAGGGTCGGCGTTCATGATTCGGGGCGGCGGTAATTATTCGCCGGTATCAACCGTGGCGACGGCACTGCCACCGACGCGCAGCGGCTGGGTGAGATCAGGCGGCTCATCTAAAATATTGACGCGAACGGTGTAGCGCTGCGTGACCTTCACCCAGTTACCGGTAGCGTTTTCCGGCGGCAAAAGTGAGAAGGTGGCGCCCGAGCCCGCGCTGATGCTGTCCACCTCGCCGCGTAGCGTAACGCCAGGATACATGTCGACGGTCACGTCCGCCGGTTGACCAGGTCTCATTTTGGTCAAATCCGTTTCCTTGAAGTGGGCGTCCACCCACCATTCGGTATCTTCCACCAAGGCAAAAACCGGACGGCCCATGTTTAAGTACGCGCCTTCTCGTAAGGTCATGTTTGAGATCCAGCCCGATGCGGGCGCGCGCACCTCGGTGTAGCTGAGGTCCAATTGCGCTTTGTGGAGCGTCGCGCTGGCTGTACGCAGCCGGGCATTGCCTTCGCCCGATCCACCATACTCCTGCTGTGCGCGCGTTAGATCTGCTTGGGCTACGGCCAAGGCGGCCTCGGCTTGTTTGAATGCGGCTTCACGTGAATCCAATACGGAGGTGGACAGGTTGCCGGCTTCATTGAGCGAACGTCCGCGCGTAACTTCACGCCGAGCGTTCGCGAGTGTGGCTTCTGCTTCGCGGACCCGCGCCGCCGCTGCCGCCACGCCGGCGCCGCTGGCGCCAACATCGTCCACAGCTTCATCAAAGGATGCTTGGGCGGCTTCCAATGCAATGACAAACGGCGCTTCGTCGATTTTAAATAGGAGCTGTCCTGCATCCACATGCTGGTTGTTGACCACATGAACGTATGACACGGTGCCGGAAATTTGCGGTGCGATTTGCACCACGTGCGCCTGGACGTATGCGTCTTCAGTGGAGGGATAGCGCTGACTGCGTTGATACAGCAGCGGACCGCCGACAGCGGCCGCGGCGATGACCACCACAATTAGAATCCGAACGACTTTCTGGAGCGTGCTCGTTTTGGCTTTAGGCGCCACGGAAGAGTCGCTGGAAACGGGCTCTTGGATGTTTTCGGAATGGGGTCTGCTGTCGTCCATGGACTGTGCTCACGCATAAAAAAGCGTCCGGCGCCCCCCAAGAATGACCGGCGTCAATTAAGTACAAAGTGGAAATATATAAAAGTCGAAATAAATGCAAGGCCGAATCCCTTTTCGGAAGCAGCCCCGGACTACTCTTCGTCCTCGTCCCCGGACCGCAGCGGTGTCTTCATATCCTTCATGAGATTGCGCCCCTCGCGGTCGTAGTCATAAAGCTCGATCCGCTTGTCCTCGATCTTCCTCGGCCAGTGGTTGTTGGCCGTGTCGGCGTCGGCGGTTTCCAGATTCGGATCAATTTCCACGGATTCGATTTTTCGGTCGCGCACGAACAGTTTGGCGAAGGACTTTGGGTTCGCCCGCCATACTTCCGCGGGTATGCGCAACTCTTCAGTGCGCCCACCGCGATAAGTAATTTTGGCAATGACGGGGGTGACAAGACCTCCCTTGTTGCTGAACTCGAGGACATGAAGGAAAGCATCGTCGTCCAGCATTTCCTTTTGCCAGTCTTCCAATCCTTTCAGGAACGAATTGTATTTATTGCGGTCCGCGTTGCTGACCGTAAAGCGGTCATGCTCGTTATAGAAATCTTCCAGGCCCGCATATCCCTCGATAAATTTTTCGAGTTCGGCATTGCGGCGCTCTGTCAGCGTATCGCTTTTTTCTTCGTCCTTTTCGCGGTTGTATTCATTTTCCGTCTTCGGCTCTTTTGTGTTGATGGTGTAGGCGGTGATGTTGTCCAAGCTCACATCGACATGGTCGGTGCCGTAAAACCAACCGCGCCAAAACCAATCCAGATCGACGCCCGAAGCATCTTCCATTGTGCGGAAGAAGTCATAAGGTGTTGCGCGTTTAAATGCCCACCGGCGGGCATACTCCTTGAACGCGAAGTCGAACAGTTCACGGCCCAATATTGTCTCCCGCAAGACGGTCAGGGCCGCGGTGGGCTTGGCATAGGCGTTGGCGCCGCGGTTCGTCAGGGAGGCGCCGTTGGTCATAATCGGCTGGTCGTTGGGCGACTTCATGTAGCCCGTGATGCGCTCCACTTCGTTCAGATTGGGGTAGTCCTCCTCCCACAAATATTGAGCTTGGTTATCGAGAAAGGAATTGAGTCCCTCGTCCAGCCAAGTCCACTGGCGCTCGTCGGAATTGACGATCATCGGAAACCAGATATGCCCGGCTTCGTGAATCACGATTCCAATGAAGCCGTATTTGGTCCGGCGCGAGTAGGTAACGTCGTCCGTCTTCTCGTCGATGTCGGGGCGCGGGCCATTGAAGGCGAGCATGGGATATTCCATGCCGCCGCCGACGGGGGCCTGGATGGATTGAATGACGGGATAGGGATACGGCAGCGCAAACTTTCCGTAGACTTCCATGGCGTGAACGAGGGCCGGAGTCGAATATTGCGCCCAAAGCGGATTACCTTCCTTTGGATAAAACGACATGGCCAAGACCGTGTTGCCGGTTTCCGGCACCTCGTAGCCTTGCGCGTCCCATATAAATTTGCGGCTGGACGCAAACGCGAAGTCGCGCACATTTTCCGCGCTGAACTTCCAGGTTTTTGTGCCTCGTGCCCGGCTGCTTTCATTGCGGGTGGCCTCGGCCTCGGTGATGATCTCCACCGTGCGCTTGGCCGTGCGGGCGCGCTCAAGCCGCGCTTTTTGCTGGTCGGTTAAAATTTCATCAGCATTTTGAAGTTCACCTGTTGCCGCGACCACGTGGTCGGCGGGAACGGTAATCTCAACATCGAAATTTCCGAACTCGAGGGTGAACTCTGAAAGGTTGGAGAACGCTTGAATGTGCCAGCCGTCGGTGTCTGAGTACGCGGCCAGGCGCGGGTACCATTGCGCTACCGCGTAAATATAGTTCTCGTCGTCTTCAAAGTATTCGTAAGCGCTGCGGTTGCGGAAGTATTCGCTGTCCGGCAACTTCAATGTCCATGTGATGTTGAACGTAAAGGTGCCGCCCGGCGGCAGGGGCGAAGGCAGGTCAACACGCACCATGGTGTTGGAGGGCGTGTACCGAAGCGCATTGCCCGCCGGGTCCGTCACCGCGGAAATCCTTATGCCTAACTCGGACGCATCGAACATGTTCTGGGCGCGGAGTTCATTGAAGGTCATCCGGTCATCGGTATCGGTTGTGCGCGCTTGAATAAAATCGGAGTCCGGAGACAAGTGATTGTGGTCAAGGTTGAGCCAGAGGTACCTCAGTTCATCGGGTGAGTTGTTGGTGTAGGTGATTTCTTCGCGCCCGCTCAGGCTTTGGGTGCCGTCATCGAGGGTGACCGAGATCTTGTAGTCGACTTGCTGCTGCCAGTAGTCGGGGCCCGGCGCACCGGAGGCCGTACGCATCTGGGTTGGCGTCGGCCAGATTTCATCGAGGGGCCTGAACTTATCTTCCCAGTCGGCGCTGTGCGCCGGGACGCTCAGCAGCGCCGCGAGTGCGAAAACGCCGCCCAGTAAAAACCTGTTCATCATGCTCCCCCGGAATTCAGCCCGCATGTACTTAAAGTGTAAACGAAGCAGACCGGGCGCGCCTATGCAAGACGCAAACCGATTGCCGGCTGCGCCGTGTCAGGAAAGACTCTGACTTAAGCCGAGCAACGCTATATATAGGGTGCGTGTATCCGACGGTGCCGGAAGGGGGGGGTCGCATGGCTCGATTGGGAATTGTTGCTGCGTTGGGCGCTGCGATTGTTGTTGCGCTCGCGTATTTCGCTTTTGGTCCCAATCAGCCCGAGTCCGAAACGAGCGTCGCGACGTGGCCCTTCATCAACGGCGATGTGCACAGCATGCGCAAAGGCGCAGGCGCGGCCCACCTATCGCCGCAAACGGCAGGTCAATTGGAAACGTTCTGGTCCGTGCCTTTGGCCGGTGGGGTCAAACTTGCAACGCCGATATCCGACGGGGAATCACTGTATCTGCCGACCAGCGCCAGCCGATTGTACCGGATCAACCGACGCACCGGTGCGATCGAATGGGAAATCGCCATTCCCGATGTGGTGGATGTTCCTGGTGCGACCGTGCGCAGCAGTGTCGCGGTGACGGCCGGCAAGGTCATTTTCGGTTTGCGCAATGCGCCGTTTGTTGTCGCGCTTGATTCCGCAAGCGGTGCTTTACTATGGAAAACGAAAATCGATGAACATCGTTTCGCGCAGGTCGCGCAATCCCCCATCGTCGGGGATGGAAAGGTATTCTTAAGCCTGACCGGCGTTTCGGAAGAGGCGATGCCTGCGCTCAATCCAAACTATGAATGCTGCACCTTTCGCGGCAGCACGGTGGCCTTGGATGTGAGCACCGGCGCGCTACTTTGGAAAACGTATGTCCTGCCGGAAGGTTTCGCGGGAGCATCCATCTGGTCGGCTTCCGGCGCGTATGATGCCAAGCGACGCACGGTCTATATTACGACGGGCAACGCCTATCTCGGGCCTAAGGAGGTGCAGGACTGCGTCATCGCCAATGCCGGTGACGAAGGTGCGCAAGCGGCCTGTCATCCCGACGGTGTTTGGTATGACTCGATTGTTGCGTTCGATGCCGATACCGGCGCCATCAAATGGGGATATCGCGGGCGGCACGATGATTTCTTCACCGCCGGGTGTCTGCAGTTCAACGGTGCGCCATTGAAAGATTGCGGTGAGGGGCCCGACTATGACTTCGGTACGGCGCCCATGATGTGGACGGCGGGCGGACGCGAATTTGTCGGCGCGGGTCAAAAGTCGGGGGTGTTTTGGGCGCTTGATCCTGATTCCGGCGCCGTGGTTTGGCAGGCGTTTTCGGGCTCGGCCGGACCGCTGGGCGGCATGGAGTTCGGTACGGCGACCGACGGGCAGCGCATTTACTTCGCAGACTCCAACGCCAAGTTTCCGACCCGTGCGCCACAGCCCACTGAGATGACATCGGGTGAAGTGATTTCGTACGGATCGGTTGGCGCATTCGACGCGACGACGGGCACGCGTATCTGGCAGGTGGCCGATCCGGCCGGTGTCGCGGTTTCCGGTAATGCCGAGGACTGCGACAGCTTGGCCGGCACCGGCGCGAATTGTACGGGGCCGTATCTCAAAGCGCCGGTGACGGTGGCGAACGGCGTGGTGTTTACATGTTCCATCGAGCCGGACGGGCAGATGTATGCATTTGATGCGCGCGATGGTTCGCTCTTGTGGCGCTTCAAATCCGGCGCGAGCTGCGAGTCCGGTCCGGCGGTCATGGATGGCGTTGTCTACTGGGCGAGCGGACAGACCTTGCGCGCTTTCGCGGTGCCTGGCTCGGGCGCAGAAAATGTTGTCGCACGCACCGGCACAATGGAAATGGCGGCGATTTCCGGGCGCACGGTGCGCGACGGCGTTTATGCGCAAGCTCAAGCCGACACGGGGCGCGAGGTTTACCTGAAAAGCTGCGCCGCGGGGTGCCATATGGAGACCCTCAGCGGCAACGGACCGGCGTTGGCGCTCGCGGGTGAAACCTTTGTCGCGCGCTGGCGCGGGCTGAGCGTCGAAGACCTGTTCAAACGTATTCGCGACACCATGCCGGTCGATAATCCGGCCGGCTTGAGCGAGGCGGAGTACCTCGCAGTGACGTCCTTCATTCTTTCGGAAAACGGATTTCCTGCCGGGGCTCAGAACCTGACAGCGGGTCAGGACATGGCGGTGAGCCGTATCGTTGCGCCCAACTGATGACATTGCGCGGCGCTTTTGGGTTTACGCGGTCTATTGCCGTTTATCGCTTGAACGTGATCGGTCAGTTGCGGATGCGCAGACTCTATCGTCAATTCGTGCAGCCCGGCGATCTTGCCTTTGACGTCGGCGCGCATGTGGGCGACCGAGTATGGGCGCTGCGGGCGCTGGGATGCCGCGTGGTTGCGTTCGAGCCGCAAGCGGAGATGATGAAATTCCTGCGTCGGATTTACGGACGTGCGGAAAATGTATCGCTCGAAGATTGTGCCTTAGGGGCGAAGCGTGGGAATCAAGAAATGCTGATTAGTACCGGCAATCCCACACTCTCCAGCCTTTCCCAAGAGTGGACCGAGCGCGCGGGCCGCACGTCGGGCTTTAGCCACGTCGCGTGGGATGCACGCCAGGATGTGCGCATCGAAACGTTGGACGATATGATCGCGCGTCACGGCTTGCCGCAATTTTGCAAAATCGACGTGGAAGGGTTTGAACGCGAGGTTCTCGCTGGATTGAGTCAGCCGATCCCATCGCTTTCGTTCGAATTTCTCGGCGCCCAGCCGGCGCTAGCCAGTGCGTGCATCGATAAACTGGCTCAGCTCGGAGGCTATGAATTCAATATCTCGTACCGCGAAGACAAAAAGTTGCGGTTGACCAATTGGGTTTCAAAAAATGAGATCACTGATCACATTCACAATCTGCCTAAACGAGCCCGGTCAGGCGATGTTTATGCTCGCGTTCAAAAGGAGGAGGGTTAGATGACCCACGCAACGGTCGATTCCAATGAATGGGAGTTAAGGCAACTTACTTATCTCTATGCGCGCGGCATGGATCGAAACGAGCCGGACATTATCCGCGAAATATTCACCGATGACGCGGTCATCGAAAGCCCGGTGGCTGTGCAAACGGGGCTCGAAGAAATTCTCGGGGTTCCGGCAATGCTGGACAAGATGTTCACTTCCACCATGCACACGGTGCAAAATCAAACCGTCTCCATCGACGGGGACGCGGCCACCGGTGAAACCTACGGCGTTGCTTATCAGCTCATGAAGCCGAAGGACGGAAAGCACAAACGCTTGGACTGGGGGCTACGTTATCAGGACAAATTCCGCCGCGAGAACGGCAAATGGAAGTTTGCCCGCCGGACCCTGATCATCGAATGGACGCAAACCGTGCCGGTGGACATGATCACCCCGGGCAAGCGGTAGACGGCTTATTTTTCGGTGTAGGTCGTGTTGCCCGGACCCCAAAAGGCGCGCATGGTCAGGATTTTTCCGTCGTCGTTAAAAGTCATCACGTCGATGCAATCGAATTCCATCACTTTGTCGGGCAACTGAACAACGCCGTGGAAGGGGAAAGCGGCCTCGTTTTGGACGATGCGTGCAGGGCCCGTTGGCGTAATTTTGCACTTCATCGCCATGGCACCGGTATAGAGCTTGGATAATTCTTCCGTGCCCTTGCGTACTTTGGAACCAACCGGATCTTCGACGGTTGCGTCGCTCGCAAATAACGCCAGTACGGCTTCGGCGCTGCCCCTGTCGAATGCGTCAAAATATCCATCCACCGCCGCCTTGATTTTGTCTTTCAGTTCCACGGTCTCAGTTCCTCTCGAATAATTGGTAGCGCACTATCGCGTGCGAGGAAACGGGGTGCAAGCGCTAGCCAAGCTCAATGCCGCGGCCCGTGACCACAGGTAGATTGGTCCAATAGCCATCCGGGGCGCGGTAAAAGCCTCCCGCCGCCAAAGCCCCGCCGTCCAGGTGAATGGTCGTGCCCGTCACCCAGGCCGACATCTCGGAGGCAAGGAACACGGCGCAGCCCGCGGCATCCTTCGGTGTGCCGAACCGGCCCAAGGGAATCCAGCGCTCGATATTCTCCTGTTTTTCCGGTGGGATAAATTTTGTAACCGGCACTTGCGGCGTGTCGGTGGTTTCCGGTGCGATGGCGTTCACGCGAATGCCGTAAGGGCCAAGTTCAAGGGCTAAGCTTTTGACGAAGCCGCCGATGGCAGCTTTAAACGCCGCGTATACAGCGCACATGGGTATGCCGCGGAACCCTTCGATTGAAGACAGACAGATGATGCTGCCGCCGTCTCCGCTTTTTTGCATCAGGGGAATGGCATGTTTAGTGACAACGAAAATGTTGCGCAGATTGACGTGATAAAGGTCGTCCCATTGCTCTTCGGTGAAGCGCTCGAACTTTGAGTGGCTTCCCAGAAAATCGCCGACATTGTTCACGACGATATCGAGCCGGCCGAAGGTTTTATCGATTTGCGCCACGGCATCCTTGACGTCCGGCGTTTTGCAGGCATCACCGGTGATCACTAGGGAGTCCCCGCCGAGTGCTTTGCTGACGTCCTCGGCGCGTGCGGGGTCGATCTCCAGAACGGCGATCTTAGCGCCAAGGGCCGCATAAGCTTCAACGATACCGCGTCCAATTCCCGCGCCGCCGCCAGTAACGAACGCAACTTTGCCGTCGAGCCGTGCTGGTGAGTCTGCCATTCTATCCTCCCCTATCGATCCAAACCTGTGTCGCAGTGTGGCGGCGTGCAGCCGTTTAGGAAAGACTGAGGCGCCCCCTTTGAAGTGGTCCATCCTGAGGTATGGTTTTTCCAAGGAGGATCACAATGGCAAGAAAAAGACATATTGACGCCCCCGGAGAGCCAACAGCACTCTATATCGAGCATACTTTAGAAGCGGCTAAGCTCTCGATTTCTAGAGAACTGATGCTAATCAACGCGGTAACTTCGGGTGAAACCTGGCTTCGGGGATACGAAGATTTGAATAAAACTGATCCGTCCTTACAATAACGGGAACGTTCATTGACCGGCCCCCACTGAGTGATCCGGTGTGAATGTTAGTTCAGCGGTCGCGTGAGCCGCTTGGGTTCCGTGGTCCAGATGTGGCGCTAGTTTTCGGCGGGGTTGAACCCTGTAAGTTTATAGCATGACCTTGCCTGCAGAGCATATTCTCGTGGCGTCAAATCGCCGAGACCCATGTGAGGCCGGCTTTCATTGTATTCGATGCGCCACGCCTCGATGATGTGCCTGGCTTCGGCCAAATTTTCGAACCAATGCAGATTCAGGCACTCGTCGCGCAACGATCCATTTAACGTCTCGATGTAGGCGTTATCGGTTGGCTTTCCCGGCCGCGAGAAATCGAGCTTGACCTTGCGGTGATAGGCCCAGAGATCGACCATGTGACCGGTGAACTCCGCTCCGTTGTCAACAAACAGCGTAGCTGGTGCTCGGTGCCGTTGGACAAGGCGATTCAAGACACCGACAACATCTTCGCCGCGGAGCCTGGAACCGATCTCAATTGCCAATGCTTCCCGACTAAAAACATCAATCACCGTGAGCAGCCGAAACTTAGCCCCGTCAGCGAGTTGATCGTGGACGAAGTCCAGGCTCCATGCCTCATTGGGACGTGACGGCCGCCGGCGCTCCTCTCGGTGGACCGCCATCTTGTTCCGCCGCGGCCGCTTTGTG